>JAEEGK010006378.1_pt1 | contig 28411 bp, 18 predicted proteins | sample 8958771 | NCBI WGS metagenome assembly JAEEGK01 (sample SAMN16246547, study PRJNA631951) | gut metagenome | biome: gut microbiome; feature: rumen; material: SC-attached | host: Bos | place: Iran: Karaj | collected 2018-10 | reverse complement strand
GACCGACCCGCACTCCCTAGGCAAATGGCGCGTCAACGGCACCCTCCCCCACATCGACGCTTTCGTCAAAGCCTTCAACATCAAAGAAGGCGACAACATGTATATCGCACCCGAAAAAAGAGCAAGAATTTGGTAATTATCAATTTAAATTTTTATAGTTATGAAAAGAATTAGCATGAACCTCTTCAAAACAATGGCCCTCGTCTTTATGGTGAGTTGCGCCATGTCAGTTTCCGCCCAGCAGAGTGGAGAGACTGTTAAAGATGCCGACGGCAACGAATACAAGACCGTGAAGATCGGCTCACAAACTTGGTTTGCCGAGAACCTCAAGACCACCAAGTTCAACAATGGCAATTCCATCCAGAACATCACCGCCAACAGCAGCTGGGAATCCGCCAGAACTGCTGCCTACTGCTGGTACAACAACGACAGCGGCAATAAGGACACCTACGGTGCCCTCTACAACTGGTATGCCGCCAGCAGCGGCAAACTCTGTCCCACCGGCTGGCACGTGCCTACCGACAATGACTGGGCTACCCTCGAGAACAAACTCGGCAAAGAGGAAGCTGGTGCCAAACTGAGAGAAACCGGTACCGCCCACTGGAAAGCCACTACCGACAAGGTGAACAACGAGACCAACTTCAACATGGTGGGTGCTGGCTTGCGCGATGCTTACGGCAACTTCTCATGGAAAGAGTTCGACGAGAAACTCGATTCCCAGTATATGGGCGTGCAGGCTGCCTTCTGGAGCTCCACCGGCAAATCCGTATCCTACGCTTGGAACCGCACTACCTATTATTATGACAACTCTCTCGAACGCCACGAAGTGCAGAAATGGCATGGCTACTCCGTGCGCTGCGTGAAAGACTGAATCTCACATACCATATAATATAATTACGCAAAAGGGGATGTATCATCCCCTTTTTGTGTAACTCCCATCCCCCCCCCTTAAAAGAATGATGAGAAAGTTTTTAACTGTTATTTTATTGATAATTAGCTATATAGACATTTTCCCCAATGTCTATACCGTTATCAATACGAATGACAGTGGCGCGGGCTCTTTGAGGCAAGCCATGACAGAAGCCAACAGTGGTTATATGGGAAATCATACGATTACGTTCAACATCCCACAGACTGACCCAGGCTACGATGCGCAAACCGGCACATTTACCATTGCGCTGCAATCGGAGTTGCCTTATCTGCTGGTGGTTGGCAACATCACCATCGATGCCACCACACAGGCCAACACCAACCCGTATGGTCCTGAAATTGTACTGGACGGCGGAACACTCAACCTGATGTCGTGCTTCCGGGTGGCCAGCGCGGGCAACACCATCAAGGGGTTCGCCATCGGAGGCTTCCAGTATGGAATCCTCCTGTTCGGAGCCAACGGGGGACGCATCAGCGACTGCTATATCGGCACTGCGGCTGACGGCGTGACCCCATTTCCCAACCAATACGGCATAGGACTTTCAGGCGGCACATACGGAGGCTTCAACTTGGGATATGCTCGCAATATCACCATTCACAACAATGTCATTTCAGGCAATACAGCAGCGGGAATCGTGATGGAAGGGAACGGCACTCGCAACAACGTGATTACTGGCAACCGTATCGGTGTGAACGCCTCTGGCGATGCCCCCGTCAGTAACCATTACGGCATCGTTGTGATGACCCATGCCAATAGCAACCGCATCGGTGGCACTACAGAGGCAGAACGCAACATCATCTCTGCCAACACCGAAATTGGCATCTACATCGAGTCGGCAGACAGTAATGTGGTGTGCGGCAACTTTATCGGGGTGGATGTTTCGGGCACACACACTTTTGAATATGCTCCTGATTCGTCCATTCAGGCTAATGGCGTGGAAATCAACACCACAGGACAACACAATCTGATCGGTGGCGACAGCCCAGAAGACCGTAATATCATATCCGGCAATCGAGTTTATGGGTGCATCTATTATGGCAACTGTTCCCAGAACAACATCGCTGGCAACTACATTGGCACTGATGTTACAGGAACTATCGCAGTACCCAATGCCACAGGAATTTGTGTGGATGGTTCCTCCAACCATAATACGATGGAAAACAATGTGCTGTCGGGAAATCGTAGCTATGGTCTTTTCATCGTCACCCGCGGAACCGATGCCAACGTGTTTCGGGGCAATAAGGTCGGAACGGATGCCACAGGCACATTGGCTGTGCCCAATGATGTGGGACTGATGCTGGCCGCCGATGCTAAAGATAATGTCATTGGAGGCGACACTCCCGCCGACCGCAACCTCTTCTCGGGCAACCAATACGCGGGCATTGAGGTGACGGACTCCGGGACGGAAAACAATCAGATTGTCGGAAATTATATTGGCGTGGATGCATCTGGGAACCAAGCTCTTCCCAATGGGAATGGGGTCATCGTCAGCGCATTCGTCCGCCATCTGGATATTGACCGCAACATCATCTCCGCCAACGAAGGGTTCGGGGTGGTGATGACCGACTATGCTGACAGTAATGTGGTGCGCCGCAACAAAATCGGCACTGGAGCCGACACACTTGTCGCTCTTGGCAACGGGGCGGCTGGAATATTGCTCGGTGGCGGGGCTAACCACAACCTCATCGGCGGGAGTGGCGAAGGAAACATCATTGCACACAACGACTCCACCGGCTTGGTGCTGGTCGGAAGCAATACCCACCAGAATCGTTTTTCGCAAAATGCCATCTACCAAAACCAATATGCAGGCATCTATTTCATGGATGAGGGCTGCAACGACCATATAGAGCCGCCCACTATCCTGTCGGCCAATTGGTATGCTGACCCGGGCTTCACAGCTGTGGAAGGACACGTGGACGTGGAAAATCCGCAGTATGCTGTAATTGAAGTATTTCTTTCTGAAATAACTGAAAATCAATTATTACCGGCACAGGGGCGACAATACCTTGGTACCACTTATGCCGATGAAAACGGGAATTGGCAATTTTATACCAGCTGGATGGCAGAGGCCGCCGCTGTGGTGGCTACTGTCACCGATGCTCTATCCAACACCTCTCCCTTCTCAAATGCTGTGCCACTTTCTATTTATCAACCTGAAAATCAAGTAATTTCCGTTATACCTAACCCCGTAAGGGATAAAATTCGCATCGTAGCTGACATGCCCGATCTTAGAGCGGCACTCTATGATGTTTCTGGTAGGTTTCTTCTCCACACCCGTCAAGATGAAATTTCTCTTTCTGACTATTCCTCAGGCATTTATCTATTACATATTTATAATGGGGAGAAAAGGGTAAGCGTGATTAAAATAGTAAAACAATAATATTGGATATGAAAAAGACCATCGCAGTTTTCGGAATTCTGCTGTTGGGCATGGTGCTACGTGCGCAGGATTATGTGGTCACAAACACAGCTGATGCTGGGACAGGGAGTTTGCGGTATGCCTTGCAGATGTGCATGACCACAACGGGTCCGCATACCATCCATTTCAACATTCCCACCACCGATGCTGGCTATGATGCCCTTACAGGCACGTGGGTCATCCGTCCGGCCACTAACTTGCCGATGGTGATGCAGTCGCAGCTTACGCTTGATGGCAGCAGCCAAACTGCTTTTGGGGGCGACAACAATCCCTTTGGTCCTGAAGTGGTAATCGATGGCGGTGGCACGTTAGACTATGGGCTGCGCATTTTCAATGCACCTGATGCCACGCTCCGAGGAATCAACATACGAAACTGCACGAAAGGGGTGCAGGTGTATAACTCGCCACGGTGCAGCATTTCGGGCTGCTACGTGGGGGTGAACGCCACAGCCACGGCAGCAGCTGCCAACAACATCGGCCTTGAATTCATCGCAGGGTCCGACCATGGACGTATCGGTGGCTCCACCGCTGCCGACAGAAACATCATATCTGGAAATGAACACATCGGTATACGTCTATTGGATGTGGATAGCTGCGTGGTAAGCGGATGTTATATCGGCCTCGACCGTACAGGCACAGTCGCCATCCCCAACTACGATGGTATGAGTATGGAGGGAATGGTGCAGCACTGCATCATTGGGGGTACCACGGAAGGCGAGCGCAACCTCATTTCCGGCAATACCGATTATGGCCTTCCTCTCTTCGGAGTAGGAGCTACAGGCAACGTGATCATTGGCAACTATATTGGCACCGATGTCACTGGAAGCGTGGCTATCGGCAATACTTACGGGGTTCTGTTTGATGACGGCTCTTTTGGAAATCGCGTTGGAGGAGACACCCCAGCACAGCGCAACATCATCTCCGGGAATGTGGGGTATGGGGTTTTCTTTTATAACAATGGAACACATGATAATTTATTGATTAATAATTATATAGGTACTGATTACACGGGTAGGAATGCAGTACCGAATACCGCCGGCATAATTATTGATGGTATCTCCTACCAAAATACGATGGATGGGAATGTCATTGCAGGAAATGTGCAGGTGGGTGTGGGTATCAATATTACAGGGTCTGATGGTAATATTTTAATACGTAATAAAATAGGGGTAAATGTGGAGAATACGCCTCTTCCAAACGGCATGGATGGCATTCGCATTTCTCAAGGACCGATGCTGACAGTAATCGGGGGCACACCTGAGGAGGGAAATGTCATTGCCCATAATGGTGGATGCGGAGTATATATCACCAACGACAACTGCCAACGTCACCGAATCAGCTGCAACAGCTTTTATGAGAATGGAGGATTGGCCATCGACCTGTTCGAGCCAGGAGTGAATGCCAACGATGCCGGTGATATGGATGATGGAGCCAACGGAAAACTTAATTATCCGGAAATTGAATCGGTAACATGGAACGGTGTGCAAATGCATGTGGTGGGAACATTGGATGTGTCGGCACCACAAGATTGTGAAATCCAGCTCTATAAAGCAGCTGTTGACCCGTGGGGGCATGGTGAAGGACGTGATTTCCTGACCTCTGTCACCCCGTCAGCCAACGGCACATGGATCGCAGACCTTGCACAAGTGTCGGCCACCGATTATGTTACCGCCTTGACCATTGATGCACAAGGGAACACCTCTGAGTTTTCCATCTCACACAGCACAAGTGGACCGGCAGGCATGTTCGAGTGCCTCAATCCTAATGTTGGGGTAGTTCCCAACCCTGCAAGTGAGTTTTTCAGGGCATATTCCGATGTGTCCTTTACCCATCTGCGTCTATACAATACGGATGGCCGAATCATACTTATGCAACCTTCAGATATTAAGGAGATAAATGTATCAGGATTACCTTCAGGAATTTATTTGCTGCAGTTGTGGAATCATAACACCTTGGTGGGTAGTGTAAAGGTGGTGAAAGGATAAATGGAGGTATCACGAGGCAAACCAGACTTCGTTGGAATTTCTTATCGGGAGTCCAAAAAAAAGTGTAATTTTGCATTCTCTTATTTTATTGGAATAAAATTATCATAAAATATTATGGATTACAATTTTAGAGAAGTTGAAAAACGCTGGCAGCAGGTGTGGCGAGAGCAAAATATCTACCACGTGACCGAGGATACCAGCAAACCGAAGTTTTATGTTCTGGATATGTTCCCCTATCCGTCGGGTGCGGGCCTGCACGTGGGTCATCCCCTCGGCTACATCGCTTCCGACATCTACGCACGCTACAAACGGCAGCAGGGCTTCAACGTGCTGCACCCGATGGGCTACGATGCATTCGGTCTGCCCGCCGAGCAGTACGCCATCCAGACCGGCCAACACCCGGCTGTGACCACCCGCCAGAACATTGCCCGCTACCGTGAGCAGCTTGACAAGATCGGCTTCTCTTTCGATTGGGACCGTGAAGTGCGTACCGCCGACCCCCAATACTACAAATGGACCCAGTGGGTGTTCATCCAGCTGTTCAACCATTATTACGACCAAGAATTGGACAAAGCACGTCCTATCAGCGAGTTAGTAGCGAAGTTTGCCGCCAACGGCACGGCTGGTGTACATGCTGCCGAGACCAAGCCGTTGGAGTTCACCTCCACTGAATGGAACGCGATGAGCGAAAAACAACAGCAGGAGGTCCTGCTCAACTACCGTCTCGCTTATATCGCCGACACTTGGGTAAACTGGTGCCCAGGACTCGGCACGGTGCTCGCCAACGATGAAGTAGTGAATGGTGTGTCGGAGCGCGGCGGCTTCCCTGTGGAACGCAAACTAATGAAACAGTGGATTTTGCGTGTGTCAGCATACGCCGAACGCCTCCTTAAAGGCCTCGAAACCCTCGAATGGAGCGACTCCATCAAGGAGGTACAACGCAACTGGATCGGTCGCAGTGAAGGCGCTTTCATCCGTTTTCCCATTGTGAACAACGAAAATACCCTCGACATTTTCACCACCCGTCCCGATACCATTTTCGGTGTTTCGTTTATGGTGCTATGTCCTGAACATTCTCTGATTGAGCAGCTTACCACACCCGACCGAAAAGAGGAGGTGGAGAAGTATGTGACCTGGGCGCGCAACCGCTCGGAGACCGACCGTCAGACCGAGGTGCGCAAGGTGAGCGGCGTGTTCACAGGTGCATACGCCGTCAACCCGTTCACCCACGAGCAGGTGCCCATCTGGGTGGCCGAGTACGTGCTGGCCGGCTACGGTACCGGCGGCATCATGGCCGTGCCTGCCCACGATAGCCGCGACTACGCCTTCGCCAAGCATTTCAACCTGCCCATCCGTGAGGTCATCGCAGGCGGCGACATCGAGAAAGAGGCCTTCGAGACCAAAGACGGCATCGTGGTCAACTCCGACTTCATCAACGGGATGAAGGTGAAAGAGGCTGGCAAGTGCATTATTGAGAAGGTGAAAGAGATGGGAATCGGTTATGGTACAGTCAATTACCGTCTGCGCGATGCTATCTTCAGCCGCCAGCGTTACTGGGGCGAGCCGTTCCCGGTGTATTACAAAAACGGAATGCCTTATATGCTTTCTGACGACCAGCTGCCGCTGCTGCTGCCCGAAATCGATGAGTACAAGCCCACCGAGACGGGCGAGCCGCCGTTGGCCCGCGCCGCCAACTGGACCTATCAGGGCTATCCGATGGAATACAGCACCATGCCCGGTTTTGCCGGCTCCAGCGGCTACTATCTCCGCTATATGGACCCGCACAACGATAAGGAATTCCTTTCCAAAGAGAAAAACGAATATTGGCAGGATGTGGATTTGTACGTGGGCGGCTCCGAGCACGCTACCGGCCACCTCATCTACTCCCGTTTCTGGAACAAATTTCTCTTCGACCTTGGCATCGTGTGCAAAGAAGAACCCTACAAGAAACTGATCAACCAAGGCATGATTCAGGGCCGCACCAACTTCGTTTACCGTGTCAACGGTACCAACAAGTTCGTGTCGCTCAACCTGAGAGACCAGTACGAGGTGACGCCTATCCGTGTGGATGTCAACATTGTACATAACGATGTGCTCGACACGGAAGCCTTCAAAGCCTGGCGTCCCGAGTATGCGGATGCGGAGTTTGTGATGGAGGATGGAAAGTACATCTGCGGATGGGTAATTGAGAAGATGTCGAAGTCGAAGTACAACGTGCAGAATCCCGACGACCTCGTGGAGAAGTACGGTGCCGACACGCTCCGTCTGTACGAGATGTTCCTCGGTCCCATCGAGTTGTCGAAGCCGTGGGACACCAACGGCATCGAGGGCGTGTTCCGTTTCATGAAGAAACTGTGGAGACTGTATCACGACAGCAACAACGAGTTCTGCGTCACCGATGACGAGCCGACCCGCGAGGAGTACAAGTCGCTGCACAAGGCCATCAAGAAGGTGGCCGAGGACAACGAGCGATTCTCGTTCAACACGGCGGTCAGCACGTTTATGATTGCGGTGAATGAGCTCACCGACCAGAAGTGCCACAAGCGGAAGATTGTGGAGCCGATGGCGATTCTGATTGCCGCCTATGCGCCGCACGTGGCCGAAGAGCTGTGGCACCTGATGGGCAACGCCGGCAGCGTGGTGGACGCCACCTTCCCGAAGTTCGACGAGTCGTACCTTGTGGAGAGCAGCGCCAAGTATCCGATTTCCTTCAACGGCAAGGTGCGTTTGCAGCGTGTGTTCCCCGCCGACATGCTGCCCAAAGAAATTGAGGCCGCCATCATGGCCGACCCCGACGTGCAGCGTTACCTCGACGGCAAAACGCCCAAGAAGGTCATTGTGGTTCCGAAGAAAATTGTGAATGTGGTGTTGTAGAAACGCGATAATATGGCGGCTCCGCCAATGTGCCCCCCTTGAAAACCTTTAGCCAAGAGGATTGTGAGGGAATAAAATAGTTGCATAGTGTAAATTGCAACACATTAAATTACTGCATTTTATAATCACAAGATACAGTTATTTTACTGTAAGGGTTCACATTTTTGCTGTGAAGGGATAATTTCTGTCAAAATAGTTGTATCTTTGCGGCTGATAGTATTAACCTCCTGTTGCATTGGTGACTTGAATTCAGCCAGAAATAGAAGTCCACTAACAATATAGAAATCCCAAACAAAATTTATAATCATGAAAAGACAGCTTTTTTCTTTACTATTTTTAATAGCGTGCTTGTCTAATGGTATGATGCTGACGGCTCAAACAATCACTCTGACTTTTACGGGGAGAACTTTTGAAGCAGACTATATCCCTTTGGACAGCGTCACTATTTTTAGCTATGAAGGCAATTGGCAGGAAACGATCTACTTCACGGATACTGTTTTTGTGATGAACCCTGCTGTAGGTATAACAACTTATGATTCAATTCCTTCAGCCGAACTAAAGGTTTTCCCGAACCCCACTGACGGTAGTGCTGTGGCACGACTCTATCTGCCCCAAGGCGGCAGCACTACGCTGACGCTTTCCGACCTTTCGGGAAAAATTCTTCAAAAATGGAGCGGACGTGTAGAAAAGGGTGGTCATATTTTCAACATCTCCCTATCCAACACCCACGTCTGTTTATTGACCGCTAAAACTTCTTCCGCTACCCTGACAGAAAAAATTATCAATACTGGCGATGCGGGGCAAAATGCAATCAAATATGTCGGATCGATTCCTAAAGAGGTAGATAAAAAACAAGGCAAAGGGCAATCCACACATCCATATTCCCTTTATGGCTACTTCATCTGCACGGGTTATACAACATTCAATGGTAAAGTATATCAGAAAAGTCTGGATTATATAGCTTTGGAAGACACGCTTTTTACTTTCTATTTTAACGTCATCACCTCCTACGGGAAAAAAACTTGTCCTGGTGTTGAAACCGTAACAGACTTTGATGGCAATGAGTATCCGACAGTTCAAATAGGGACCCAATGCTGGCTTCAAAAAAACTTGCAAACCACCCATTATGACAATGGCGAAGAAATCCCCTATAGCACGGATGTAAGTCACACTCAGGCTTACCGGCATTATCCCGGTTTGGACAGCAACTATGTGGATTTGTACGGATATTTGTACAACTGGATGGCAGTCATTCACAGCGACACCTCCGCTGTGGCAAATACTTCCAGCCAACCATTGCAAGGGATTTGTCCTACAGGATGGCATGTGCCCACCTACCAAGAATTCCAAGTATTAAAAGAGTTCCTGTCGCAAGATAGCCTTTACTATTGTGGGGACGACCCAACGCAGGTAGCCAAATCTCTTACTGCCAGAATGTTAGTTTATAATACGGAAAACACCACCTGTATCTGCTGCCCGGGATGGTATTCTTACACTAACAATGCATCAGGATTCACTGGCTTAATGGCTGGCAGATATGTGGGGGGAACCTGCGGTTTCCTTGGGGGGCAGGGCTTTTATTGGACTTGCACTCAGAAGTCATCGCAAAGTGCAGTTGCATTGGGATTACACATAGCTTATCCTGCCATTACACCCACTCAGCCTTTGGGCACACAATTCAGTGAAGGCCACGCTGTACGTTGTATCAAAGATAAGTAATCCTACAGAAGATAAGAGATAAAAAAAGCTCTAACTATTTAAGTTAGAGCTTTTTTCAGTGTCCCCTCAGGGACTCGAACCCTGGGCCCATTGATTAAGAGTCAATTGCTCTACCAGCTGAGCTAAGGAGACATTCTCTCGCTGAAAGAGGGTGCAAAATTACAACTTTTTTCCTTTCCCACAACACCCTCTCTCAAATTTTTATTTTTCGCTAAATTTTTTTTATAAAATATTGATAAACAATTTATTCTGACACCATACACTCCTTCTGCATACGCTCTATCCATGCCAAAGCCTGCTCGATGGTGGGAACATTTTGGATGACAAGTGTCAATTTTTTGTTCGTTTCCTTGATTTGTGTCTTGGGAAAATTGCGCTGCATGAACGAGAGGATATTGTCGAAAAGGGCCGACTGGTATAAGGGCGATTCGCTGTTGTCGATGAAGTGACATACCATCAGCTTTTTCTTGAGCACAATCTTCTCGAAATAGAGGTCGGCGGCAATGCGGCGCAGCGGGATGGTCTTGAGCAACTCCTGCGTGGCTTTCGGCAACGCGCCGAACATGTCCAACAACTTGCTGCGGAATTTCTCCAGCTCCTCGTCGGTGCGGATGTGGTCGAGCTCCTTGTAGAGGCTCATTCGCTCGCTCAGACTGGCGATATAATCGCTGGGAAAGAGCAGCCCGAGGTCGGTTTCGAGCATGCACTCGCGCTGCACCAAGGGTGTGTCGGCACCTTCTTCCATCGGTCCCTGCTCCTGCAGTTCGAGAATGGCCTCATTGAGGATTTTCTGGTACGTCTCGAAGCCAATGTCGGCGATGAAGCCGCTCTGGTCGGCCCCCAGCACGTCGCCCGCACCGCGGATGTCCATGTCGCGCATGGCAATCTGGAAGCCGCTGCCAATTTCGGAGTAATCCTCGATGGCCTTCAGGCGCTTCCGTGCCTGGTCGTTGAGGGTGTCCATCGGCTTCGTGAGCATATAGCAGAACGCCTTCTTGTTGTTGCGCCCCACCCGTCCGCGCAACTGGTGCAGCACGTTGAGGGCGAAATTCTGCGCATCGTTGATAATCATGGTGTTAGCGTTGGTAATGTCGAGCCCCGACTCCACAATGGTGGTCGCCACCAGCACGTCATAACGCCCGTCGATGAAGTCCATCATCACCTGCTCCAGCTCCTTGCCCTCCATCTGGCCGTGACCGATGGCCACGCGCGCGTCGGGCACGAGCCGCTTCACCAGCCCCGCCACCTCCATGATGTTCTGCACCTTGTTGTGTACCACAAACACCTGCCCGCCGCGCTGCAACTCGTAGCGGATGGCATCGCGGATGATCTCCTCGTCGAAGGTGTGCACCTCCGTCTGTATCGGGTAGCGGTTGGCCGGCGGCGTCATGATGACCGAGATGTCGCGTGCTCCCATCATCGAGAACTGCAACGTACGCGGGATCGGTGTAGCCGACATCGTGAGCGTGTCCACCGTCACCTTCAGCTCGCGCAGCTTTTCCTTGGCCGCCACCCCAAATTTCTGTTCTTCATCAATAATCAACAATCCCAAATCCTTAAAAACCACATCTTTACCCAAAATTCTATGCGTACCGATGAGGATGTCGATCTTGCCTTCTTTGAGGTCTTTGAGCGTCTCGCGGATCTGCTTCGCGCTGCGGAACCGGTTGATGTAGCCCACGCGGCAAGGCATGTGCTGCAACCGTTCCGAGAACGTAGTGAAATGCTGAAGCGCCAGCACGGTGGTGGGCACCAGCACGGCCACCTGCTTGCTGTCGCACACCGCCTTGAAGGCGGCACGGATGGCCAGCTCGGTCTTGCCGAACCCCACATCGCCGCACAGCAGACGGTCCATCGGACACTCCGACTCCATATCTTTCTTGATGTCGTGCATAGCCTTCACCTGGTCGGGAGTGTCCTCGTAGATGAAGGAGGCCTCCAGCTCGGTTTGCAGGTAGTTGTCGGCCGAGAAAGCGAATCCCTTCTGCGCCTTGCGCTGCGCATACAACTTGATGAGATCGACGGCTAACTCCTTCACACGCCGCTTGGTGCGCTCCTTCATCTTCTCCCACGTGCCCGAACCAAGCCGGTGCAGGGTGGGCGGCGTGCCGTCTTTTCCCACATATTTGGTAATCTTATGCAGCGAGTGGATGCTGATAAACAGCTGGTCGCCATCCTTATAGCGCAGCTGGATGGCCTCCTGCTCCACGCCATTCACCTCCATCTTGGCCAACCCCTCATACACACCGATACCATGGTCGATATGCACCACATAGTCGCCGGGCTGCAGGTCGTAAATCTCTTTGAGGGTGAACGCCTCACTACGTTTGTAGCGGTCGCGGATGACGAAACGGTGGTATTTCTCAAAAATCTGATGGTCGGTATAAACGCACAGCTTACCCTCCTCATCGCGGAAGCCTTCGTGCAGAATGAAGGGATAGGAGGTAAAGAGTTGATCTACGGTATATTCTGTTTTGTTTTGAAGATTGTAAGCCGCCAGCATATCGGTCATGATGTGCGCCATACGGGCCCGCTGCTGCTCGTTTTCGGTGAGAAAAACGGTGTGATAGCCGTGCTCGAGGTTGTCGATCCACTCGTTGAGCAACAGGTCGAAATTCTTGCTGAAGGCGTTCTGCGGACGGATGTTGAAGTCTATATTTTGCTCATACTCACGAAAATAGTCCGACTCAATCTCCACAAAGTCATGTTGTAGCACATGGTCGATGAACGTGTCGCCCTCGATATAGAGTTCTTCCGGCAGCACGTGGCCGATGGGCGAGTCGGTCTTCTCGAACTCTTCTACCACCTTTTTGTAGTTGCGCTGGATGGTGGACTTGATGTCGCCGCACTTTTTCACCCAGATGCGGTCTTCGGGTTGCAGGAACTCGAAGAAGCTCACGCGCTGCTCTTCCGTTTCGAGCGACGAGGCGAGCGGCATGATGTGGAGGTGTTCCATCTCGCGGATGGAAAGCTGGGTGTTGGTGTCGAACAGACGGATAGACTCTACCGTATCTCCCGATAGTTCAATACGATAGGGATATTCTTCCGAGTAAGAAAAGATATCAAAGATGGCACCGCGCCAGGCGAACTGGCCAGGTTCGAACACGAAGTCTTCTTGCTGGTACTGGTATTCGTAAAGGAAGTTGATGAAGATGTCGAGGGGCAGCGTCTCGCCCTTTTTCACGGTGTAGGAGTTGTTTTTGAGGAAGCGGGTGGAGATGAGCTTTTCGGCGATGGCCTCGGGGTAGGTCACAATGATATTATGGCCTTGCTGATAGAGCAGTTTGTTGATGATTTCGGAGCGAAGCTTGATGTTGGCGTTGTCCACCTCCTCAAAATCGTACGGACGGCGGTAGGAAGCAGGAAAGTAGTGAACCTGTTTCTCTTCGAGGGGACGGCTTACATCGGCGAGCAGTTTTTCGAGGTCGTGGTAGAAGAAAGCGGAGCTTTCGCGGTCGGGCAGCACGAAGAGCTGGTTAGTAGTAAGGTTCTGTAAGAGAGGAGCTATGGACAAAGGTAGCGACGAGCCTGCAAGACCGGAAAGGTGCAGTCGTTTCCCGTGATTTTGAAAGAAATCGGTCAGCGGTTCCTGCTGCGGATTGTGCAGCAGATGGGTCATTTCGTCCTGTATCATCATCACAAAATTTGAGCCTGCAAAAATACGACAAAATGTGGTACGGTGAAGGTATGCTAACGGTCGCTACCATCACTTTCTCTCCAAATTCTTCCAAAAACGGAGCTGCAACAGTCCGGTGGCGAAAGCGACTACGGTGGCAAATACCCCGCTGATGAGCAACGCTACGAGGGTGTTACCCCGGAAATAATGGGCGAAAAGGATGGTGGATGGAATGATGACAATACTGAAAATCAGCACTTTCAACCAGGGTATCAGCGTGATAGGGAGTTTCAATTGGCGGAAGGCGATAACCGTCTGTATGCACGCCATCACCATTTGGGTGGTGAGGCTCACGATGGCGGCACCCTGCGCATGCAGCCGCGGGATGAGGATGAAGTTGGCCGTGAGGTTGACCACAATGCCGATGACCGCCGACAGGTTCAGCAGTTTCATGCTGCCGTTGGCCGTAAGCAACGTGCCAAAGATGTAGGTCATCGACACGGGGATGATGCAGGGGATAAGGAAGGTAAAAACCGCTGCGCTTTCTGCAATATGCTCATCATAAAGCAGTTGCAAAACGGGCACTTTGAAACAGAGGAGGATGGTGGTTGCCGTGACGGAGAAAAAGAACAGCAAGGAGAAGGCACTGGTGAGGATGGTGTCGAGCCGCTCACGCTCTTTCAGCATCTTCGAAAACAGCGGCAGCAGGATGACCGAGAAGAGGTAGGCAATCATCACCAAGGCATCCAGCAGCCGGAAGGCCGAGGCGTAGATACCAGCCTCGAAGGTGGAGGTGCCGGCGGGCAACAATCGCTCAATCATCACGGAATCAATGCGGTTGTAAAACGACATCAGCAGGTAGAGGAGCGCAAACGGAAAGCTTTTCTTCAAAATCATCATAAAGAAAGGCCAGTTCCAATGCAGACGGGTGAGACGCGACTTGGCGAGTACCACCGCCAGCGCCGCCAAAGCCGCAATGACGTAGGAAGCAGTTTGCGCGTAGATGAAATGCTCTATCGTGAAATTTTTATGTAAAATATTAGTCCATAATAAGATACTACATATTATCACCATCACCACACGGTCAAGTACCGATAGAACACTGTCGGTTTTGAACATCAGCAGGGCTGACACGTTGGAGCGCAGATAGAGGATGAAAGCGTTGAGGAATTGGTTGATAGCCATCCAGAACAGCAGCTTGAAATGGAGCGTGTCGTAGCCGATGATGGCGGCCACCCCGAAGGTGATCAGCATGTATAGTCCGCCCAGCAACAGTTTGAGTATCAGGATGCCCGACAGGTGTTTCGATAGCAACTGACTGTGTCGCGCGATGTTGCGGTTGTTGAAGTTGGTGATGCCCATGTCGAGCACCACATTGAAGAGGTAGGTAAAGTTGAAGATGGCGAAATAGAGACCGTAGCTGGCCGCGCCGACTCGGTTCTGCACTGCCACATCCACCCCGAGAATCCAGAACGGCTTGACCAGCAGATTCAGGAAAATCAGAATGGCAATATTAAATACAAAATCTCTTTTCTTCATTCTAAAAAAAGTCTGCAAAAATACGACTTTTTTCTCGACTATTCCCACATCCTCATCCCTTCATCCTTTCATCTCTTCATCTATTCATCCTTATCATTAAAAATGTCAACGGTGATCAGCATAAAGAACGGCAGGCGGAAACAGTCGCGCAGGGCATAGTAACCTTCGGAGGTAAAGTCTTCGTGGATGCCGGTGGTGAGGTGCCGCTTGAGGGCCAATTCTCCGAAGAGCGTCTTCAAAATGTCCTTGTATTCTTCGGCGGTGTCGCCGTCGCTGATTTCGGCGGGCGAGTGCGAGCACTCATTCATCAGTTCTTTCAGTTCGGTGTCGAAGTAGTCGCCGGCGGCCTCCAGGCGCTTTTGTAACTGCCCGTCGTTGAGAGGGAAAAGTTCGTGAATCTGCATCTGGAAGGTAATACCCGTCTTGTACAGCTGCGCGACACGTCGCCGCAGATTGGTAGCATGGGTGATACCCTCCTCGTTGATCACATCGCTATGACGGTTAATATGCGCCAGCAGTTGTCCGCTCACTCCGTCTGCAAATTTGAAGTCAAACACCTGTTTCACAATCTGTTCGTCATAGTCGCGGCGGGCCTGTTGCAGCCGTTCCTTCAACACCGACAAGGTGGGTTTCTGCCGACTGTACTGCACCACCGACGGGGACACGCACAGACTTTCGCGCCGGATGGAACTGGTGAGGACGAGTCCCTCCAAGGTGCGGCAGCGGCTCAGCGCCACATACACCTGGCCAGACGAAAACGCCCATTCGGCATCCACCACCGCCTTGTCGAAGGTAAGGCCCTGGCTCTTGTGTATGGTGATGGCCCACGCCAACCGCAACGGCAGTTGGGTGTAGGTGCCTAACAGTTGCTCCTCAATCTGGCCGGTGCTACGGTTGACGGTGTAACGGTTGTTCTCCCAGACCTCATGCCCTACCTCTATCGGCTCGTCATCCTCATCGCACAGCACCTTCACGTGCCGCTTGTTGATTTCGCAAATCGTGCCGATTTTCCCGTTGAAGTAAAGGCGTGGCTGGTGGTTGTCGTTGGCGATGAACATCACACGAGCCCCCCTTTTCAGTTCCAGAACGGGATCGTTGGGATAGATTTTCTCAGGGAAATCGCCATCGATGTCGGCTTCAAAACGGTAGGTTCGTCCTTTCAGCCGCTTCATCTCTTCGAGATTGATGCGGTTGGCGTTGGAATTGTGGGTGGTGAGGAAGATGTGGTCGGGATGTTCCGAGAGTTTGAAGTCGGGGATATAGCGGCTGCGCAGCAGTTCGATGCCCTCGTCGGTGAGCTGGTCGTTGCGCACCTCGTTGAGCAGCCGCACGTAGTCGGCGTTACTCTGACGGAAAATCTTGTCGAGTTCGATGTACACGGGCGGTTGCTGTTCGATGACGCGGCTGTCGAAGAAGAAGGGCGAGCGGTAGTACTCTTTCAGCAGGTCCCACTCCTCTCTGACGGCCACGGGCGGCAGTTGGTAGAGGTCGCCGATGTAGATGACCTGCACGCCGCCGAAAGGCTCGTTGGGACGGAAGCGGTAGTGGCGCAGCACCGTGTCCATGGCGTCGAGCAGGTCGGCGCGAACCATGCTAATTTCGTCAATCACAAGCACTTCCAACTGCTGCAGAACCTTGCGTTTCACGTTGGTCATCTTCAGTTTGCCGATGAGGTTGCGCCGTCCCACCTCGGTGGGCACGAAGGGAGTGAACGGAAGTTGGAAGAAGGAGTGTATGGTGACGCCGCCGGCGTTGATGGCGGCCACACCGGTAGGAGCGACCACCGCCATCTGTTTCTGAGTGTGATGGCGCAGGTTTTTGAGGAAGGTGGTCTTGCCCGTTCCCGCTTTGCCGGTCAGGAACACGGCGCGCGAGGTGTTCTCGCTGAAGGCTTCAGCAATTTCGTAGATGGAAGTGAGAGATTGCATACTTTATCAAATAGAGTGAAATTAATTCGACTGCAAAAGTACTCTTTTTCCAGCAAACAGCGATAGGCATTATGCTAAAAGCAAAAAAATGTGTAATTTTGCAGCGTTGTTCATCTTAACCTTTATGATTCGGAAAATATTGCTACCCATACTTTTATTGCTTTTCGCACTGTCCCAGTTGCACGCGCAGGGCAACGGTGCGCTCTTCACCGATGAAGCCACTGCCAAGGAACTCTATTTCTCGGGCAACATGCACGATGCCGCCCGCCATTTCGAAGAGTTGCTGCGCGTGGACTCGCTCCATTACGAATACAACCTCTTCGCTGGCTACGCCTACCTCAACTCGCACATTGACTATTCGAAGTCGGTACTGCACTTCCAGCGCGCCCAGCGCAACCCCAAGGCCGACCCGTACATATCTTTCTACCTTGGCAAGGCGCTGATGCTCTGCTACCGTTTCGATGAGGCCATAGAAGCCTTTGAGACTTTCGCCCGCAAAAACCTCCGTCTCGACAAAACCGACTTCCCGCCCGAACACTATATCGAGATGTGTCGCAACGCCAAACTTTTGATCGAGATGCGCGGCAATGTGACCATTGAGAACGTCGGTCCTAACATCAACAGTGAGTTCCCCGACTACAATGCCTTCATTAATGGGGATGAGAATGTGCTCTACTTCACCTCCAAGCAGACGCAGAACGGCGGCACCGTGCTCGACAACGACGGCTACAAACTGCCCGATGTCTATTTCTCGGAACGGGTGAATGGCAGCTGGACCAAGGCAAAGAAACTCTCCAACCCCGTAAACAGTGCCCTTGTAGAGGAGGTGGTCGGTCTCAGCAGCGACGGGCAACAACTGTTGCTCTATTTCAACAACGACAAGGGCTTCGACGATATTTTTATTTCGCAGAAAGATAAAAAGATGTTTGGACGGCCGGAGATGCTCAACACGGCGGTGAACAGCGAGTTTGCCGAGGAGGCCGCCGCCATCTCACCCGACGGCAACTGGCTCTTTTTCGCCTCGAACCGGCCGGGCGGCTACGGCGGCATGGACATCTACTACTCGCGCAAGTTGCCCAACGGCGACTGGAGCTCGCCCAAGAATGCAGGTCCCAATATCAACACCGAATACAACGAGAGTTATCCCTACCTTGCCCCCGACGGCACCACCTTCTTCTTCAGCTCGCAGGGGCATAACAGCATGGGCGGCTACGACCTGTTCCGCACCACCTGGCAGGCGGAAGACCGCTTCTTTGCCGTACCCGAAAACCTCGCCTTCCCCATCAACACACCAGATGATAATAAGACCATATCAGTCACAAAATCAGGAAGATATGCCTATATCGCCGACTTCCGCGCCAACAGCTCAGGCGACTACGACATCTACAAAGTCACCTTTCAGGATGTGCCCGCCCCCTACTGTGTGGTGAAGGGACAAATAGAGGGCCGTGACAGCACGGAGGTGATGACGGAACTGACACGCTATCGGGTGGAGATTCGGCAGGCCGGCGACAAGAGCCGGGTGGGTACCTATCGCCCCAACACGCACAGCGGAATCTTTACGTTCATCCTCCAGCCAGGCTTTTATCTGGTTGATTTTTACATAGATAATAAAATGATAAGCTCATCACAACTGCGGATAGAAGACCGTGAGTATGGCGATGAGATTCCTGTCATCTTTTTAAAAGAAACCCCATGAAACACACCAAACGAGTTATTTTAGTTATGTTGGTCTGCCTACTTGCGATGGGCAGTCAGGCGCAGAACTTCCGCGGCGGCCTGCGGGCAGGCTTCACCGCTACCCAGATGTCGGGCGACGACCTGTCGGGCTTCCACAAAATGGGAGCTTACGCCGGCGGCTTCGTCAACTGGCGGTTTATCCAGAACCCCCACTGGGCCATCCAGCCCGAAATCAACTTCGTAATGAAGGGCAGCAGCACCTTCCTCCGTGCCGACAAGAACGGAAACATCGGCAACAAATACGTGCTGACGCTTTACTATATAGAAGTACCAGCATTAGCCAAATACATGATTATAAATGGATTGGAGGTGGAGTTCGGACCCACTTTCGGTGTCTTGTGCGCGGCAACCGAGAAGGATGCCAACGGCAAGATGCCCGGGCGCATGCCCTTCCGCCGCTTCGAACTGTGCGGTATGGCCGGCATCTCCTACACGTTAAAAGAACATTACGGCATCAGCCTGCGCTTCGTGCAGACTGCCATCCCGGTACGAGTAAACGACGGTTATCACAGCCGGCAGTATCTCACCCGCAAGCAGTTCAGCACCGAAATCGCCTTTAGTTTGTTTTACCAGTTCTGACAGAAAGAACAGCGCATTAAAAAGCCCTTGCATTTTTCAAATGCAAGGGCTTTTTATAAAAATCTATGCTAAATCACCTTTAGCGCAGTGATTTATTTCGTCCAATGGCTGTTCACATAACTGTAGGTGACAGCACCCGTGGTCTTCTTGTAAATCACAATAGCAGCATAACAGTTGTTGGCGTTGTAACCATTCACATCGAAAGTGAAAGTGTGGGTGAATTCTGCATTGGCGGCGCCATCCGTCATCAATTGTTCGCCGTAATACACATTGCCAGAAGAGGCTTTTCTCAAAACGAAGTCATGAACCGGATCAGAGGAGGAACTTCCCTGCTGTTCATAATGCAGACCATCCTCCAACAGATAGGCCACCATATAGTAGTCGGAGATGTTGGGAATAGCCTCAAAGTTCTTAGTCTTCACATATACCGAAAGTTTTCCGTCTTTGACTTCATGACGGGCATCAATACCGATAGTACAGGGTCTGGAAACCAGTTGGGCGCAATAACTGGCCGCACTATTATCGGCATCCGTCACATCGCCAGCCGCCAAAGTCGGTGTACCACCATTCAGCGGGCGGTCTGAGGTAAACGAGTTGTAAAGAGCCTCCGGTACAGCCTGCGGGTCGGGAGAAACTTTTACTGCCATACCCACTGTGTTGCCCACATTTACGGCATTGTGCAAGGCAGCATCGCCCCACTGTCCGCAATAATAGCACCAACTACCCGTATAATCGATGCAGAATCCCCAAGATTGTTTCTGTGGATTCAAATTGTCGTAAGGACTAGTTTGGGGATCTTCTTGCGGATCCTTTTTACAAGAGGTCAACGCGATAGCAATCGCAGCCAAAATAAGAAGTGCTCTTTTCATAAAATTGTGGTTTTAAATTTATAATGATGGTTATTTTAATAAATGGTCGGTTTTATTGAAAAAAAGAAGATAATGCGGTTGACCATCCGCTGTTGTGGATAATTCTGCCTGTATTATGGTCACGAAGAAATTGGATAAAACGGCTCCGTTGAACCGTCATTTGATAGAGAGGCTTGTCAGACAAATCGGTGAAGATGACCTCCCGATGCAAAGCGGCACTTTCCATTGCGTGACGCAATGTGTTGGCGAAAAAAGTGTCGGTGCTGTCGTATTGATACAGGTATGTGGCCGTCTGTTCGGAGGTGACCAACTCAACAGCCGCTTTCCCATTATGCAGACCTGCGAACCAAAAACACTCATTATCAGCAGTGTACAATCCACATGTCATTTGGCACCCCAGTTGCTGCATCTGTTGGTAATTGCTGGCTTTCTCCCCTAATCTGGAAATGAGTTGTTCCTCCAACTCCAGATGTTTCTCTTGCCATTGCTGTATGATATGAGAACGCTGGCGACAGATTTTATCGAAAATATCCAGGGTGTTTCTCCCTAACCTGCTGATTTGAAGAGAATCTGCCGTGTCAAGGGTGAGTTGGATGCGATAACCATCCAAGACGGGATCCGCTGAAAAGCAGAACGGGAAGCGACGGGCATGACTATTTTGGGGGTAAATGGCCAGACACTGTGGGTAAAGGGCGATTTTGGCAAGTCCCTGCTGGGTAAAACTCTGCTCGGAGAAAAGGAAATCACCTTCGCCCACATACATTGCTGAAGAATCGATGAAAAGAGCCTCCTCGCACCGGCGATTATAGACCTGCCATAGTTTTTCAAAAAAACTTTCCGTCTGATGTCCCAGTCCCGACAACCCTATGGTAAAGGTTGGGGTCTCTATCATGAGTTGGTAATTGAGCAATTTGAAGTTTTGTATGACAGAAAAGTCCACACAAAACTGCTCTTGAGACGTGTGAATATCCAGTCGGTCTTGAAGGATACGACACGTGGCATCAGTGATGGCCGAACCGTTATGCCATTGGCAGGAAAAGGAGGGGTTTTCTGACATGGTTATAGTTTGGAACCGCACTCACTACAGAACTTGGTGCCGGGGGCGTTTTCATGGCCGCATTGTGGACAGTGCCCGTTGGTCCCGACCGGAGAGCCGCACTCGCTGCAGAATTTCGTATTCAATGGTAGCATCGTACCGCAGGTCGCACATTTGATCATGCCTAACGGTTGTCCGCAATTGTTGCAGAATTTCCCCTGGCCGGCTGGCTTCCCGCAGTGCGGACAGAGGGTAGTGCGCGTCTCTATCTCGCCGTTCCACACGGTGGCATGCTGCGCTTTTTCATCTATGTTGCGCCGCATAGCCTCGTTACGGGCCTTGGCCACATAACTACTTTCGCGGGGAGCGCATTCGGTGCACAACCCTTCCTCCTCATTCCAGCAGTCCTTGCAAACCCATTTATTACAAGCGGGACACTTGATGAAATGCACCTTCACTTCGTTTTGTGCTTCATCGAAAGCCTGCTCCTGTTCCTTGCGCCATTGCGGACTGCGCTCTTCCATCCGGTCGCTCAGCGTGTGTGCTCCTGATTCTAACACGTTACCGATACTACCCAACCGGCCACCAAACAAACTTCCCAAAAGTCCTGCTCCTCTCCCCAGCCCTTCTGTTCTTTTTTTACTTTTGTATGTGGTGGATTCCTTGAAGGTCGACTTGAATCCGTTGCCGCAGCAATCGCAATAAAACTCAAATTGGAATCCAGCTTCGGTGGAAAGATCGTTGTAATTTCTTGTAAAACTATGCAGCATAATGATAAAATTAAATCGGAGGCAAAGATAGTAATTTTTTGTATGATAAGCGCCTGAAAATTACATTTTTTTCATTTCAGACAGTAATGCTCATTTCTATCGCACCACAAACTTCGCCGTTTTTTGCCAATTGTCACCCTTGACTTGTACAAAATAAAGACCATTTTCCAATTCCGAGACAGAAATGGTGCCGCAGGTAGTACCTGTCATCACCGTTTGGCCCAAAGTATTATAGATGGAGAATTCTGCGGATTGCGCGGGAATATTCTCCAAGCAGATCAGGTCGGTGGCGGGGTTGGGATAGACCTGCAAGGGCTGCCAGATGGAACTTTCTTGCACTGAATTCTGCGTGGGAATGATATTCACCACGATACCTTCCAACTTGGTCATCCCATAATAAAAATCAGGATCAGGAATGCTGTACCAGCCATCTTGAGAACCACCATAACCGAAGTTCATGTGGAACTTGCCATCACTTTCCCGATAGGCATCCACTACGACGTTGTGTCCGACGGTTCCCTCCGGATTTTCAACGGCCAGATGGGCGGGATAGCCAGCCTGCAAATTGGAAATCAAAGTTTCATACATGGTTTCGCTGGTCTCCGTAAACAGCTGGCAGTCGGCAAAGCCAAACCGGCGGTAGGCTTCATACGCCTGATTCACCGCAAACGTGCCAGAGCCCTGCGAAGTATAGACCTGCCGGCAAGCCGTGCCACAGGCAAAAACCAGGGCTGCCGACAATATGTCGGGCAACTCCTCGCCACGCTGGAAGACGGCATCGATGGAATCTAACATCTCGTTCAGCAGCGGAAACGATGGGAACTGCAGCGTCTCCCAGTCCTCATCAATGATATAGCTGCGACCTGCATAACTATGCGCGTAATCATCGTTATCGTCGAAACGAGTGTTTTGTGTGGTACGCAAATAATTGATAATCTGCCCCATAGCGATAGCTGGACATCCAGCAACACTATAGGAATAGTCGTTCTGAGGGTCTCTCGGGCAGAGCTGGTTGTAGGGATAATTCTGTGTCCAATGCGAAGTGAGCAACCCCTCAGAGCGAGGCGCTGGCACGGAAGCATCTGGAAATTCTACATTTTTCAGCAGGGGACTTTGCGCCCAACTGGTTAAAGTAACGATACAAAAACAAAGGATAAATATTTTTTTCATGATCTAAAAAATTTTGATAAAACAAAAGTTCGACGAATTTGTACTATTTCTTAATGAACACGTTAAAGTCGTAAGTAATACCCATATTGATGGTGAAAGGCATATAGATGGCGTTGATGCCGGCGAAGGGTTCGCGATTCGGCCCCGAGCCCCAGAGTTGGCTGTAGCCGAGGTTGAAGGTCCATTTCAGGTGCTGGCCGCCGGCGCGGAAGAAAAACTGCGGTTCGAGCAGCGCCATCGGGGAGGTATAGCGCGTAATTCTCTCCGTCTGGCTCTCGGTGGCGGGAAGGCGGTCAACAAGGTTGGGGATGACGCAGCCGCTCTTCACACCTATACCAACATCGATATGGCCTTTGGCGATGCCCGCCCAGCCGAATTCTATCTGTGCGTACGGCATGTGGAAAAAGGCGTTGAACTGACGACCGTTATCCTCATTCTCCCACTGGTTGCCGCCCAAGCCGTAGCCGATATAGCCTTCCAAAACCGCATGGTTCCATGCCTTGAAAGCCCCCACTGCCGCTTGTCCGTATGCGCCTTTGTAGCCATTCCAGTTGACATGTCCTTGTACGGCCAGCCAGTCGGTGGCGCCGTAGGAGACCGTCGTGCCCACATACGCATCGCCAAAAGGTGCCGAAAGACCGACGCTGCCGTTCATCTGAAGTTCGCCTTTCTCATGGATGAGGGGCATCTCGGCCACCTGCGGACGGTAGGCAATGCAGGAGGTCATCAGCACGGTGAACATCAATACAACAATTATTTTAGCGAGTTTTACTATTGACATGGTGTGGTAAATTAGTGGCGCAAAAGTACAACATTTTTTATATCAATGAGTGAATAATTAATTTTTTGTATTTTTGCCATTCAGAACACGACACAATAAGATAATCAAACGGTTAAGTAAAGGATGACAAAAGAAGAGAAATACCAAGCGCTTTTGCCGCAGATAGAGGGTTTGGTGGCGGGTGAGTCCGACCTGATTGCCAAGATGGCCAACGTGGCGGCGTTGCTGCACGAGGAGTTCGGTTTCTGGTGGACGGGCTTCTACCGGGTGGTGGGTGATGAGCTGGTGCTCGGACCGTTTCAGGGACCTATAGCCTGCATTCGCATTGCATACGGACGGGGCGTGTGCGGCACCGCGTGGCAGCGTGGCGAGACCGTCATCGTGCTGAACGTGCACGAGTTTCCGGGGCATATCGCCTGCTCGTCGGCCTCCAACAGCGAGATTGTGGTACCCATAGTGAGTGGCGGCACCGTCATCGCCGTACTCGACATCGACAGCACCGGCTACGGCACCTTCGACGACACCGACCGGCAGTACCTGGAGCAGATGGTGAAAGGGATGGTGTAGACGATAGTTTATCGGCGAATCACCTTTTGGGTGGTGAGGATGTTGTTGCCCTCCACCACGCGCAGGAAGTAGACGCCGGAGGCCTTGTCGGAAAGATTGATTTCGGCAGCGGAGTTGGTAACCGTCTGTTCCATCAGCAGTTTGCCGTAGATGTCGAGCACCTGCAGGCGCACGTTGTTGAGACCATTGAGTTCACAGCGCACGATGTCGGAGGTGGGGTTGGGAGAGATGGAGAGAAGGTTGCTGTGCTCGCTGATACCGGTATTGCTGGTAGAGGTGATGGTGATGTCGTCAATGTAGATGTCGCTGGCGAAGTTGGTCATGGCATTAGGATCCATGAAGTCCGTAACGTCAATGTCACCCATGTTTTCCGCATTGAAGAGACCCATAAAGGCCACTTGGTAGGTGGGGCAAGGGGAAGGCAGTGTCACCGTTTCCTGCGTCCAGTCGGTGGTGTTGGTATATTGCTGGAGGTTGATCCACTGTGCAGAAGGCGAGGTGCGGTACATCACGTAAAGAATCTGGGGGGTCATCATGGAAGTTTGCTTACGGTAGAAGGTGAGGGTGGCCTGGTCGCCCGTGCCGCCGAGGTCCATTACCGGGGAGATGAGGTAGGCAGATTCGTTGCCCATGTTCTCCAGCTGCCCCATCATAGACATCAGCTGCATGATGATGGTAAGAGGGTCGTCGCTGCCTTGGCCGATGTTGAGGAAGTCGCCGAAGAGCGAGCTGGAGTAGTTCACACTTCTGCTTCCAGCATGATGTTCGCCCACGATGCTGCTCCACACATCCGTGCCGAGGTTGGCCTGCGTAGTCCACTCTTCGAGACCGTTTTCAAAACCGGTGGTGTAAGGGTTGCCGTTGGTGACCACGATTTGTGCAGAAGCGCTGCCGACGAGGAAGCTCATCAGCACTATTGCACAAAAAATCTGACAAATTGCGTATATTTTTTTCATAAAAAAAGGGGTTTGGTTAATATTAATTTTTGGGGGCAAATATACGATTTAATTTTAAATAAACAAGACTTTTTTATTCAAAACTATTGAAAATCAGAAAATAAATGTAATTATTGATGGGAAGACTGTTCCCTCCTGCCGGCGGGTTTGCCGCGGAAGAACCAAGACGTTAATTATCTCTCTTTTCTTTGCGATTGCACAAAGAAAAGAGACCCAAACCGCGAGTAAGCGAGCAAAAAGAAAGCTTGCTTACTTTTTCGAGCGAGAGCGGTTTATCTAAAAGAAATGCGCTTTGCCGCTGTGCAAATTCCGGCTAAAATCGGGGCTCGTGCGCTAAACGGCGAAAAACTCGATGAGCTCCACTGCGTTGTGCTCATCTTCGGACAATTCGCCGTTCTTTACGCTCACTCCCCCCGATTTCTTCACGCCGTAATTTACAAGGCGGCTTGATTATCGAACCCGCGCCGCTTGATATCGCGTCATGGTAGGATGGCACTGGGCCGTCCTTGTGTGCCGGCGGCACACAATCTTAGTAACCCCAGACGAGCGAAACGGAACGTTGAAGCGTAGTCTGGGTGGGGATGCGCTTCACCGTCACCCGCGGCACGCTGGCAGGAGGATAGCGCCGACGGTCGCTTTGCCGCGGAAGAACCGGGTGGTTGATAGCAATTCAAATGTGATGATGGCTGAACTATCACAGTTCCCCTCCCACATCGAGAAAGTCTCTATATGCTGTAACTCTTATCAGCCTATTCTATCCAAGTGAAACGGGTTTCAACAACAACCCATTCTCCGTCCTTCTTTTCCAGGTACACCTTGCCGCCTTCATAAATAAAGCTAAAGTAAACAATGGCACGATTCATTTCTGTATTCAAGACGATACGGAATGCCTCCGGGAATGTCACATACTCCCAATAGCCACCCCAGTGCCCGTAAAATATGAGTGCGGCCTGGTTGAAGAACTCTTGTCTCTTCCGGCTTTTGCCTTTGGAAAAGGCGGGCTGCATAATATTGCGTTCCCCCAATTCGACATAGCAATTCCCTAGAAAGGAGTTCAGCAACTCCTTGTATCCATCGGTCAGATAGACCACCTTTTTCCCGTCAAAATGTACCGGCGGACGAAATGAAAAGGCCGAATCCAACTTGGTCCAGGTGACATGTGTAAAGGGAGGCCAGCATTCTTGTCTATAATAGCACGGCTCAAAGTCTTCCTTCCGGTGGCGTTCGATCCACATATTCTGTAAACTGTCATCCATATAATACGTCTGCCGGATACGACTAACCACAAACGAATCAATTTCCGCCTGATCGCGAGGGATACATTCCGCTACTAGAATTCTATATAGCGAGCCCTGCACGATGAAATAGGGTTTCTCATCATACAAAGTAAAACGCAGATTCGTATCTCGATAGGTTTGCGAAGGTTTGTAAAAGGCGGCGAAAACCTTATGGGCCTCCGCCACATACGGGTTCTCTGCCTCATTTTCATTGGATTGCACTTCCTCCGACCAGTTGTCGAAAAATTCATACAGCTTCTCGGTTGAATGCAATCTGTAGGCCTTCTTCAGCAGTTTCGCCTGCTGGCTGCTTTGTGCCATAACCGACACCACAACGGTTAAAAGTAGCAGGAAAACAACGAGAATTTTTCTTGTCATAAAAAATATTATCAATCAATGATTGTTTTCTTACCCCCTAATCTCGCAAACAACGCACTGAATAGCCACAACCAGCAGTATAGCTATTGCGAGTCACAACGGTGGAGTTGCAGTATAGTTTCCGTGCGTACATATTGGTGAAACCATAGTTAGGTGCCTCAGTAGTGGTCCAAAAAATGGCAATGGCCCCAAAGCAACTTTCATCCGTAGACATAGTGGGAAAGAAATAACCAGCCGGCATACCACTGAAGTTTGTGGCATTATTGTTCGCAGGCGTGTTGCCCACAGAGCAAGCGTCTGATCCACCGCTCCATCCAGTAGTACTTGCCAAAGATTTGGCGACGTTCGTGTTGATGTTATCGCATACGTACTGGCCTTGATGTCCTAAGTAGTTGATGAGTTGCACCCACTCGGCATCACTCGGCACGTGCCAACCTGTGGGACATATACCTTGCACACCGCTGGGGTTATCATCTGTGGTAGATTCGTTTCGCATGACAGCCGCATAGTTATATAACAAACCGTATGTGTCCATGTTGGAAGCATCGCTATTGGGGTACGACCAAGCCGCTATAGAAGATCCCCCCACGCCTTGTGGGATGGATACACCATCGGCGTATTTCGTGGTTCTCAAATTCTCCCTCATCCAGCACTGCCCTCCTAACTCCACCGTGTTGTAAATATTATCGTCACGATCGGTCAATGTGGGAGTACCTATGCAAGGCAGCCCATCGTTGGGATTAGGTGCATTAAGCCAATCCAACAAAAGGGTGATATCTTCCGAAAAAGACTGTGTTTGCGACAGAAGCTGTCCCTCTATTTCCATCCCATATCTTTCGGAATATCCTTTGTAAGTCATCGAATCTCCGCATGCAAACGGCTGGCTGATGAGCCCTCTTATACCGTTTTTGAGTTGGGACGGATGGTGATTCACTTTTACAATGCCCATGTGTTCAATCCTGTCGGCACCTCCCGGGCCATTGCATGCCATTTTGATGGACGATGTTTTCCCGTTTTGGCGGGCAGTCATCACATACGTGCCGGCATTCGACAAGGAAACATGGAATTGGTGAGTGCCTGGCTGCAGGCGCGAATCATCTTTTGTCCTCGCAACCAATCGCCCATTCACATCCGTAATTTCCAAGGTCACTGACCCCATCTCAGCCACCATTAAAATTATATCGGTAGAACCGGTGAATGGATTAGGGGTGTTCTGTAACAGACCAAATGACATTCTTTGGGCATGATCCTCTATCCCATTCCCTATGGCAAGAATG
>JAEEGK010006377.1_pt1 | contig 28411 bp, 21 predicted proteins | sample 8958771 | NCBI WGS metagenome assembly JAEEGK01 (sample SAMN16246547, study PRJNA631951) | gut metagenome | biome: gut microbiome; feature: rumen; material: SC-attached | host: Bos | place: Iran: Karaj | collected 2018-10 | reverse complement strand
CCTAATTTACAACATTAAAATAGTGATAAAAATTTAGTAATTTTAAAATTAAATGAAAAAAAAGAACAAAATTTAAAAAATGAGAATTATTTAGTTTTTTACAACGAAAAAAAAAAAAAATCATGAAAAATGTTCATCATGTAATATATGTCATCATATAAAAAAAATGATTAGAAAAGATAAAAGAAGATTAAGTGATTATATTGTAAACAATGAAAAATATGTTAAATTATTTGGTAATTCAAGATATACTAATAAACCACCAAGTTTATTTGTTAAAGATGAAAAAAAAAAATTAGGTCAAAAAAAAGTAGGATTAATTCCTCTTCCTTTAAAATCAAAAAAAAAATGAAATCAAAAGAAGATCATAAACAATTATATGATCTTCAAAGATCAATTGTAATGATGAGGAGATTTCAATATAATCATCATGTGAAAGGTGGATTAATAAAAGAATATACACAAAAGAGAATTAATATTTCAGATATTATTAGAATTCAAAGATGGTGGAAAAAAATATTAAAAATTATAAAAATACAAAAATATTTTAGAGGTTATTATATGAGAAAAGAAATTTGTGCTGTTAAAAAATTATTTGATTTAATGAATAAATTTGAAAATTTTTTACTTAGATTTAATCTAAAAATATGTTTTCATAAAATTTTACAATATATTATAATTAAAAAAAAGGATTTTAAAAATAATGGTAAATTAAATATTTGTTATATATCTAAAAAATATATTTCAAATGTTTCAAATAAATTAGAATTTATTCAAAATAAAGTGTCTTCATATATTTTAATTAAAAGGTTAAAAGAAGATTTAAAGAAAACCTCAAATAAAAATATAACAATAAATAAAATTTATTTAAATCAAAATCAATATACGACAAAAAAAATAACTAATTCAGAAAAAGAATTAAAAAAAATTACATTAATTCAACAATTTTTTAAAAAAAGATTTAAACATTTAAAAGAATATAATACTTTTTCTTCAAATAGTTTTACATCAATTCCATTAAAAAAAAGTATAACTTTTCTTTCTTCAAAAAATTATATTTCAAAAATAATACTAATAAAATATGAAAAACAAATTATTTTTCTTCAAAATAAAATAAGGGATTACTTGAATAAACAAAAAATAAAACAATTAGATATAATCACAAAACCAAAAATAGAAAATATAACTTTAAATAATATAAATTCAACAATAGATAATGAGATAATTGAATATAAAATGAAATCAATTTCAAATAATAATATTTATAATAATTTATTGTTAAATAGTTCTTTTAAAATAAGCTCTGAATTAAATGGATATATTTCAAAAATTTATAAGAAAAATATAAAAAATATCCAAAAACAAACTGAATGTTATTCATATTTTACAAAAAATATTTATAGAATTATTCCATCCACACCAAATTTAGGATTTATTAATTTATTAACTTTATATATCACAAAAAAAACAAGAGAAATTATTTTTTATAGGTTAAAATATAACATATTTATTCCAGTTCATTCTACTTTTTATGTTCAAACTCTTCAAAGAAATTTAAAATTTTATTTGAGTAATCCACAAAAAGGAAAAAAGATTAAAAGTTTATTAGAAAAAGTATTTCCAGAATTACAAAATAATCAAAATAATATCACAATCAATAAAATTTTATCAAATTTAACTCCATCTCAACAAAAAATATTACAAAATAGTAATATATATAGTAGTATTGAACAAGATTTTATTGATTATTTATGTTTATTTAGTAAATATGATAAAAAATTATCAAATGAACATTTCATAAGAGAAAGATTAAAACATTCAAATTTAGTAAATACAAATATATTTAGTTTAACAAAATTTTTAGATGATGAATATGATAATTTAGTAAATGGGAAATATTGTTTAAAATGTTATCAAAAAAAAGAAAATTGTCATTGTACAAAAAAATCAACAGATGATGATGATGATTATATTGATATGGACTTTCCAACTGATGAATTTAGTTCAAAAACTCTTGTGAATCATTTTGAATATGATAGTACAAAATGTAAAGGAATTCTTATAAAAAGAAAGCCAAAAATGGAAGAAGCATATGAAGATCCAATAACAAATATGATAATAGATAATGGAAAAAAATTAAAAGGAAATCCAATAATTTCAGATAAAATTGAATCATTAAATGATTCAAATCATGATAGTAATAATAATTTCAAAAATGATAAAATTTATAAAACAAGTGTTCAAACTAATAAAAGTATTGCTGAATTAAAAGCATTATATCATAATGATACTCAAAAAAATAAAAGTAATCAAGTTTTAATTAGAGATTCAAATTATGAGGATAGTGAAGGATCTCTTAAAAATGATAAATCAAAAATTTTTTATTAATATTTATAAATTTTGTTATTAATTCCATACGTTTTTTAGTGTTTAAACTTGAAAAATAATTATAATATAATTATATTTGATTTAAAGAAACTAAATAAAAAAATTTAATTTTTAAATTTGTAATATATATAATAATATATATTTTAATTTTATTTCAAAAATATAAATTCAAAAAAAATATGAAAAAAAAACAAAATGGAAAAAATAATCTTTATGAACAAATTAGAGATGAAGAAAATAAAGAAGAAAATAAAGTTTCAAATGTAGAAGATATAAAAAAATGTAAAACAAAAAAAGAAGAGATATTAACTAATAATATAGAAACTGTAAGTTCAATTAATAATATAAATAAAAGTTTATTAACGTCTTCAAAAGAAAAAGTCTCATCAAAAAAATTTGATAGTGCAAAAACGAAATTAAAAAAAGTAAATTTAGATTTTAATAATTCAAATCATAAAAATACATCAAATTCTAATACAAAAAAAACAATTTTTACTAAATTATCTGAACAAATGTATAATAATATTTTAAAGAATAAAGATTTTCAAAATATATATGATTATGAATCATTTACTAATGAAAGTTTGTTACAAAAATTTAATCAAGTTGAAAAAAAATCACATCAAATTAATGAACAAAATAGAAAAACAATAAAAGACTTTATAATTAGAAATGAAAAAAAGAAAACGGATAAATCAAAAATAGTTTCTCCTCAAACAAATAAAAATAAAAAAATTGAAAGTAATAAAAAAATAAATTTAGATGAATTTTTAACAAAACAAAACAAATTTACAGAAAAAAGAAGGCAAACCATTGAAATAATGAGTAAAAAAATTGAAAATGAAAGATATAAAAATATGAGAGAAAAACCATTAATAAATTCAAAATCAAATCAAATTATATATGCAAAAAAAAATACAAGTGAAAAAAAGAAAGATATTCATTCAAAATTATACGAAGAATATTCTGAAAAGAAAAAACATAGGACAATTCAAAGTGATGATATTGATGAATCAAAAGAAAAAAAATTAACAAAAAAAAATAATGATATATATAAAAAATTATATGAAAATTCAAAAGAAAGAAGTTTAAGTCAAAGAGAAAATGAAAGGAAACTATTAAATCAAGTTTCAAAATCTTTTGTTGTTAATCGTAATTCAAATGAAATTTTAGCACAAAAATTCTTAAAAAAATATGAAAGTGAAATTACAATTAATTTTAATAAAAAAGCAGATGATAATTTTAATATAAATTTTTCTGAATTTTTACTTCTTTTAAATAAAATTGGTTTTATTATTAAAAATTATTCATCTTTAAACAATTATGAAAATAATATTGAAAAAGAATTTCAATTATCAAAAGAGGCTTGGATGATTATAACAGGAAAAAATATTTTTGATGATAATGAAAATATATCATCTCATAAATTTTTAATATTTTTTTTATGTGTTTTGGGATTATATGATTTAAATATTATTAAAAAAAATTTTTTCTTTATAGAAAAAAAAAATAGATTTATTGAACCAAAATTAATTAAAGAAATTCCAAATACTTTTCGTTTATTTGTAAATAATGAAATTAATTCTTTTTTAAAAAAGGAAAAATTAAATCGTTCTTCAATTTCTTTTATTGAAAATATAGAAAATACATATACATTTAAACCAAAAATAAATGAAAAGATATATAAATCAAAAAGTTTTGTAAATCATTTAAATGAAAGTCATATAAGTGTTGTAACAGGATATGATGAATATAGAAAAGAAAGAGAAAAAAGTATTGAAAATAAAAAAAGAAAAATATTAGAAAATGAATTAAAAGAATGTACATTTTTTCCAAATAACAAAATATTTCATAGATCAAAATCAGTTTCAATTTCTGTTTCAGAAAGATTATATTCAAAAAATAATAAAAATGAAAAATCAAAAAATAAAGATTCAAAAGAGAATATTATTGTAAATGATTTTACTCCAATTACAACAAGTTTTGATTCTAAAATTTTTAATAATGATTTAATTCAAACTGATAGTGATGTTATAAAAAGATGTGAATTATTATCAAAAATGAGAAAAGAAAAAAAACTTACTGAATTTTTACTTTCAAAAGGTTATTGTCCAAATAAAACTGAAGTTAATGAAAAAATTTTAAGAGAAATGAATGAAAGTTGTACAAAAGATTTTGTTTTTGATAATGAAAATAAAAATTTTAAAAATACTTTTTCTAAATTTTCAAAAGATAAAAAAAGAAAAAAAAAACTTACTAAATTTGTTTTTGAAATGAATATTGATAATCAAAAAAAGAAATTAATTATTCATCAAAATGATAATATTGATTTGAAAGTTAAGCAATTTTGTAATGAAAATAATTTAGATTTCCAATCAAAGTCTAAAATTATTTCAGCAATAAAAGAAAAATTTAGTTTTTATTAATTAAAAGATAGTTGTTTTTTTAAATGTATAATAAAAAATTTCTATGAATTAGTATAAATAATATATAAAAAATATTATTATCTTTTTAAATTATTTTTTATTTTTAAATATTTTTTTTTTAATTGGTTTATTTTTTTATTTATGAATATTTATTAAGATAATTTATCTAAATATTCTTGAATTAATTCTACTTTTTCAAATAAATTTATCATTTTTTGTTTATCAATCTCAAAAATTTTATGTTCATCTTTTTCACCATTTGATATATTTAAATTTAAAATTAAATTCTGTTTTTTAATATCTGGATTTTCTTGATCATCATTATTAATTTTATAATCACTATAATGAACAGGCATTTCAGTGTACATATCAAAATCTTTTAAATAAATAGTATTATTTTTAACATCTTTTTCATTTTTATCAAAATTAATATCTTGATATTGTTTTTGTAAATTACTTATTGCTTCAACTTTCTCAGGTTCAATTCCTAATTCTATTAATTCATTTTTATATCTTTTTGTAATTCTATTATATATTCCTTTATTAATTAAATATTTTAATTGACGAATAAAATTATCTAAATCTTGTTCTTCATATAAGGATTTACATTGAGCACTAAAATATTGAATTTGTTCATAATTTAATTCAGTTTTATAATTTTCTAAAAGTAATTTTACTAATGAAAGTAATGAATTTGTTTCTGTGTTATTTATCCTTTTAATAAAAACTTCATCTAAATAATCTTTATCAGGATTTTCATTAATATTTTCTCCCATTTTTAAATAAAATTACATTCTATTAATTTAATAATTATTATTGATTTTGAAAAGTCAAATATTATAATAAGTAAATTACAATATTTAATTTCTATATTATAAAAATTTTAAAAGTAAAAAAAAATATAAAGTAATGTCTGAAAATTCAAAAATAAGTTTGAAAGAATCTTTACATTTAAGAAATAATTCATCAAAATTACCACCATTAGTTCAAAAAAAAATTGTACAAAAACTTTCAACGCCAATAAATCATAATACAATTTCTATTAAATCAAGAAATGTAATTAGTCCAATACCAAATAGAGATGAAATAACTATTGAAACAACAGCAGAAAATACAAAAAATAAAAATCCCATTTTTTTATCTATGCCAAGATCTCCTTCAAATGATATTTTAAAAATAAAAAAATATAATAATATGTTAAAACCAATTGATGTTCATAAAAAAAAAAAAGATAATATTATGAACAAATTTTCAATTAAACTTCCACAAATTAATACATCTAAAAAAAAAATAAGAACTGATAGAAATGGAGTTGAGATTAATCACAAAAATAAAAAAAATGTAAAAGTTACTTTTATTGATCAAATAGAAGATGTTCCATTAATTGATGTTGTAGAAATTGAAAATTTAAAACAATATAATGTAATGTATGGAATGCGTGAAGGAAAAGAAGTTTACGTTAGAGAGACTTGTTGTACTAATGCATGTTATATATATTAAGATTAATAATTTTATTTTTGTTATAATATAATGTAAATTATGTTATTTATATAAAGAATAATAATTAATAATTTTGAATTTAAAAAAATTTATTCATAAATTTAATGGAACTAAATAGAAAAGAAGAAAATAATTTACCAGTACAAAATGAATTAAGACAATCTTTACAAATTGAAAATTCAAATTCAAATTCAAAATTTTATTCAGAATATATGGAAAAATTAGGTATTACAAATTTAGGATGGTGTATGTTTATTTTAGCTTCTTTCTGTCAATGGATTTGGGGTTCTGAAACATGTTTTATATCAATTAATATGGATTTTTTAGGACAAAATAATAAAATTTCTAAGAAAGTAATTTCAATATGTATTTGTATTTTATATTCAATGATGGGAGTTGGTGCTGCTTGTGTTGGAATTTTATGTAAATCATTAGGAAGAATTCATACTTTGAATTTAACTTTATTTATTTATGTAATTGCTACTATTAGTTGTAGTATATTTTTTTCGCCGTTAAAATTTTACCCTATTTTTATTATAAGATGTTTTAGTAATATTGCTATTGGAATTTTTAATATTGTTGTTTTAAATTTAATGAGTGAATTTCTTCCTATTAAAAATAGAAGTTTAATTATAATGATTAATTCAGGATTTTATAATGTTGGAAATTTATTTACAATATTATTAGATAATTATATGTTAGATTTAAATAATTTTAATACAAAAAATTGGAAGATTATAAATTTTACTACAACAGTTCCTGGAATTATTTCTATTATAATTATTTTTTTATGGGGAAGTGAAAGTCCTTTATATTTATTAAATAAAAATAATAAAGAAAAAGGATTTATAGTAATTGAATATATGTCTCATAATTTTTTATCTGATGATGAAAAATTAAAAATAATTGATTCAATAAAAAGTAAAAAACAATATAAACTTAAATCAAAATATTCAGAATTATTTGAAAATGAATATAAATTTTTAACTATATCTTCTTTATTAATTTGTTCAATTTGTTTTTTAAACATGATAGGAATAACATATTTAATTCCAAAAACTTTAATAGATTTCAAAGACCAAATATATAATGTTTCATATAATACACAAATTTTTATATATGGTATAATACAATTACCAAATGGAATTATAGGAGGTTTTATGACAGAAAGTTCTTTTTTTGGAAGGAAATTAACAATATTTATAAGTGCATTAGGTTGTTTTATTTTTTATTTTTTAAGTGTGATTGAAATAAAATATGTTGCAATATATGCAGGTATGATAATGCTATTTAATTCTATTTGTTATGGATGTTCATTTATGTATGTTACAGAAGTTTTTCCTACTAATTTAAGAGATTTTGCACAAAGTTTTATTCAAACTTTTTCTTTTCTTTTAGGCTCTTGGTCACCTTTTTTAGTTGGTGCTTTAACACATACTTTAAATTATCTTATTTTAGGAATATCGAATATTATTATTATGTTACTTGCTTTTTTATTACCTGTTGATACTTTTTTGAGACCTTTAGATGAAGATTTATAATATTTTATAAATAATTATGTGATTTATTTAATTAATTTTTTAATAAATTTATTTTATATTCTTTTTGATGGAATATCAAAAAAACCCTACTTATGAAAGTAGTTATTATTTATATGGAATTTCATTTCAATATAATAAATATAGTCAAAATCTAAATTTTGTTATTTCATCAATGGAAACTTCTAATAATAATATGATAAAAGTTCTTTCTATTAATCAAGAAAAAGAATTTAAAGAATTATCATCAATAAAAGTTCAATATCCAATTTCACAAATTGAATTTTCTAAATCATATAATAATATATTTGCATCTGCATCAGATAGTTTAAAAATATATTCTTTATCATCAAAAATAATACTAAATAAAGAATTTGAATATAATGCTCCATTAACATCTTTAAGTTGGAAAAATCAAGATTCTTCTTTAATTGGTGTTAGTTCATTAGATTCTACAGTTTCAATTAATGATATAAATAAAGAAATTGAAGTAAATAATTTAATATCAAATGATAAAGAATGTTATCAAATAAATTTTGTTGAAACTACTTCACACTTTTATACATGTGGAGCAGATGGTTATATAAGATTATTTGATTTAAGAAATTTAACAGAATATAATAAAATTTATAATAGTAATCAAACGATAATGAAAATTGAAATAAATCAATTAAATAATAATTTCTTATCATTCATTACATTAAATTCAAATGAAATAAATATAATAGATTTAAGAAATCCTGGAATGATTTATAAAACATTATATTATCATAAAAATTCAGTAAATAAAAGTATATGGGTCCCTCAAACAGATTATTGTTTATTATCTGTAGGTGATGATAAAAATGCAGTTTATTGGAATATTCAAAATCCAATTGGGAATGAAGATATTATGTTATATACTTCAGATTTTGAAATTGAAAATTGTGCTTTTTGTGAAAATAGCAATTATGTTGGAATAATTGGAGATAAAAAAGTTCGTATTTTAAAAGTTAATTAAAAATCCATTAAAAAATGTGTTAATAAAATAAGTTATATATAAGTATCACTTATTTAAAAATTTTTTCATAAACAATACATATATTTATAATTTATTTAAATTCTTTAATTCTATTATTACATTTTTATAAATATTTTTATATTTTTTTATAATATATAATAAATATATTTTTCAATTGAATATTTAATTTATATATATATTATTTTTTATATTTAAAGATGACATCTCCCTCAGAAAAAAATTATAGTAGAGAAGAATATGTTTATCTTGCTAAACTATATGAAAGAGCAGAAAGATTTGATGATATGGTTAAATTTGTAAATAAATTTGTAGAATTAGATCCTAAATTAACTCATGAAGAAAGAAACATCCTTTCAGCAGGTTATAAAAATGTAATATCAAATAAAAGAGCAAGTTGGAGACTATTAAATTCAATGGAGAAAAAAGAAGAGAAAAAAAACTCAGCTCAAATAAATTATATAAAAGAAATAAAAGGAAATATAGAAAATGAATTAACAAAAATATGTAATGAAATACAAAATGTAATAGATCAATATTTAATTCCAAATGCAACTGATGCAGAAACAAAAGTATTTTTCCTTAAATTAAAAGGAGATTATTTTAGATATAAATGTGAATATGCTGTTGGAAATGATTTTGATGCTGCTACTGCAAAAAGTGAAGAAGCATATAAAGAAGCTTATGCAATTGCTGAAAAAGAGATTCCTATTAGTAATTCTACTAGATTAGGTCTTGCTTTGAATTTTTCTGTTTTTTATTATGAAATTAAAAATATGAAAGAAGAAGCTTGTAATATTGCTAAAAATGCTTTTGAAGAAGCTATGAAAGTTCTTGATGATTTAGAAAAAGTAAAAGCAAAAGATACTTTATTAATTATTCAATTATTAAAAGAAAATTTAATTTTATGGAATAATGAAATGACTGAAGATGAACAATAAATAATCAAATAATCAAATAAACAAAAAAAAAAAATTTAAAAAAAATTGAAGAATTTTATTTAAAAATTAAAATAATTTTTAAATTTTTTTAAAAAAAAAAAAAACAAAAATTAAAGATTAATGGGAGATGAGAGTATGAATGTAGAAGATGTATTAAAATATAAAATGATTTTTATAGGTGATCAAAGTACAGGTAAATCATGTATATTAAATAGATTTGCAAATAATCAATTTGATGAACATTATCAAGCAACAATTGGTCTTGATTTTCAGAGTAAAAATATATTAATTAAAGATCAAGATGTTAGATTATTATTATATGATACTGCAGGACAAGAAAAATTTCGTTCATTAATTCCTATGTATATTAGAGAAAGTCATATTGTATTATTTGTTTATGATATAACTAGAAAAGAATCTTTTGATAGTATTCCTAAATGGTTTAGTGATGTTTTAGATATTAAATCTAATGAAGCTGTTTTTGTATTAATTGGTAATAAAATTGATTTAGAAAATGAAAGGAAAGTTACTTTTGAAGAAGGTAAAAAATTTGCTGATGAAAAAAATATTATTTTTGGTGAAGTTAGTGCTAAAACTGGTGATGGATTTGAGAAATTATTTAGAGAACATATTTTTGAATTAATTTATATTAAATTTAAAAAAGATTTTGAAAAAAAAGTTTTATTAGATACTGATTATGATTTAAATGATAATCCAGATGATGATAAAAATAAAGAAAATATTGTGAAAAATAATATTAAAATTGATTATACTGTAAATGAAAAAAATAATGAAAAAAAGAAAAAAAAATGTTGTTAATAATAATTTAATTATCCAAATTAAATACAATTTAATATACATAAATTTTATTTAAATATTAATATATAATTTTTTTAATATATCTTTTTAATGATTTAAATAAACTAATTTTCAAAAAATTCAAAAAAAAAATTTTTAATTATTTTATTCACAAATTATAAAATATATTGAAAAATGGAAAATAAAAATTCACTTTTAGAATATAAAAAAAGTTCAAATGAAATATTAATTGGTTTAGATGTAGGAGGAACATTAACTAAAATTGCTATTGTTAACCATAAAAATGAAACAAAATTAGAAAAATTATATGAATCTTATACAAATATGAATAAAATTAAAACTGGAGATTTTTTGTTACATCTTTTATTTTTTTCTACTTCAGATTTTGAAACAGAAGTAATGACTTTTATAAAAAAATTAAATGAAATATCTGAAATTAAACAAATAAATGCAACAGGAGGAGGTGCATATAAATATGAACCAATAATAAAAAAGTCTTTAAATGCTGAATTTATAAAACATGATGAATTAATATCTTTAGTAGATGGATATATATTTATAAATGATTATGGATTTATATATAAAATAAAAAATTTTAATGAAAGAATTGAAGTTCCATCATTAGATTTAGAATATCCGCATATTTCAGTTAATATTGGAAGTGGAGTTAGTATTTTAAAAGTATCTTCTCCTTTATCAAAAGATATTCAAAGAGTTGCAGGTACTATAATGGGTGGAGGTACTTTAATTGGACTTTCTAAATTATTAATTGGAATTGATGATTATAATGAAATAATAAATTTAGCTCAAAAGGGAAATTATCATAATATTGATTTAAGTAATGAAGATATTTATGGAAAAGATTCAAAAAAAAATTCAAATGAACCTGAAATTCCAATATCTAGTTTTGGTAAAGTTTATCATTATGTATCAGATAATAAAAAATCTTATCAAAAAGAAGATATTGCTCTTAGTTTATTAAATATGATATGTTTACATATTACTCAAATTGCAAGTTTAGTTGCTAAAAAATATAATATTAATAATATTTATTTTTATGGTAATTTTACTAGATCATCATTTGCTATTTCATTACTTAATAAAGCTACTTTAACTTGGAATAAAAATTTAGAAGTTAGATTTAATATACTTGATGGTTTTCTTGGTGCTGTAGGAACTCTTGTTGAAAAAAATAAAAAAAATAAATAATAAATATTTAAATTTCAAATTGTTATATAAAGATATGAATATAATTTTTTTTGAAAAAATAATAAATTTTTAAAAATTATTTTTCTGAATTAATAATTATAAAAAATAAAATAACTGATAAATTAAATTAAAAATGGCAGAAAAAGTTGGTAAAGAAGGTAAAGTTATAGATGTTGTATCACAAGATAAAGATTGGAGAGGAGTAATTGAAAATGAATTAAGATGTCAAGAAAATTGGCAAAAAGATTGGGGATTTTTAGCAGATAATTCAATTACTGAAAATCCTAAAACAAAAGATGAAAGAATTCAAGCTTTAGAAGAAAAATTAAAATCAATGAGTGATGTTAAAATTGATAGTGTAAGTAAAATGCAATATTTAGGACCATCATATGATATTTTAGAAACTCAATATAATAAAAGAAAAACTACTGAATTAATGCCACAAACAAGAAGACCACAAAAAATTTCAAAAGCTTATGCTTTTTTAAAAGCACAAGGAGTAATTAGTGATGAAAAATAAAAATAAATAATAAGCAAAATAAATTTTAAATTTTAATGTATTTTCATAAATTTTATTTTTAAAATTATAATTCTGTTTAAATGAAAAATGATAATAAATTTTATTTTTTTTAATTTTTGTTTTATTATTTTTTTAATTTATTGTATATAAACAATGGGTAATAAAAATCAAAATATTCAAGAAGAAATTCCTCCAAATTTTAATGGTATGGTTAATTATTCATTAATGTTTTAGTTAATAAAGATTGTTTTGAGCATGAGAATATAATTGGTAAAGGAGGATTTGGTAAAGTTTGGAGAGTAAAAATTAAAAAATATCATAAAGAATTTGCAATGAAAGAAATGTTAAAAAAGAAAATTTTAGATAGACATAGTGAAAATGGTGTAATTTATGAAAGAGATTTATTATCAAGAATGCATCATCCATTTATAGTAAATATGTATTTTTCATTTCAAGATTCAGATTATTTATTTTTAGTAATGGATTTATTAACTGGAGGAGATTTAAGATATTATTATTGTAAGCATAGAAAATTTAATGAAGAAGAATCAAAATTTATAATAGCTTGTTTGATTTTAGGTTTAGAATACATTCATTCTAATAATATAATACATAGAGATTTAAAACCTGAAAATTTAGTTTTTGATGGAAATGGTTATATAAGAATAACAGATTTTGGAATAGCTAAAATAACAAAAGAAGTATCTGATAAAGATTCAAGTGGTACACCTGGTTATATGGCACCTGAAGTTATGTTAGGTCATCCATATAATCAATGTGTAGATTATTTTGCTTTAGGTGTAATTGCTTATGAATTAATGTTAAGTAAAAGACCATATTATGGAAAAAATAGAAAAGAAATTAAAGATAAAATTTTAGCATCTCAAATACAAATTAGAAGAAAAGATATTCCTAAAGGATGGTCTATTGAAGGTGCTGATTTTATTAATAAATTAATTCAAAGAAAAAGCAAAGATAGATTAGGCTTTCATGGTATTCAAGAAATTAAAAATCATCCTTGGTTTAAATATTATAATTGGAAAAATTTATATTTACAAAAAGAAAAAGCTCCTTTTATTCCACCTGAAAATGAAGATAATTATGATTCTAAATATTGTTGTGGACCTGAAATTTGTGGATTAGCAACTAAGGAAAGATATAAAAAAATTATTAGTAGTGATAATTATAAAAATGCTTTTAATTCTTATTTTTATTTTAATAGATATAATATGAAAAAAAATGAAGAAGAAAAAAAATATTATAATCCTCATCTTATTTATGATCAACTTGAAATGAAAGAACAATTAGCTTTTGGTAATTTTGATAATTCACATTCTAGAAATGAAAAAGATAAATATTTAAGAAGAGGTTTAAGTGCAGATCCAGTTAAATTAAAGAAAATAACTCAAAAAAATTTACATATTATGAAAAAAACAATATCTGATTTAAAAAATGATTATAATTATAATGATAATCATATTAATAATAATCAAGAAATAATTCATAATGAAGCAAAATTAACAATAAAAATGCCATCTAATGCTCCTTTAATAAAAAGTAGAAATGTAAATAAAGGAGCATTTGATGCATTTAAACCACATAAAAAATATAAATCTTTAGGAATGAAATTTTCACATTAATTTTTAATTTTAAATATTTTTCCATATATTCTATAAATAAAAGATATAAATAAAAAGATTAATTCTTATTCTTAAGATTATTATTATTTGGAATTCTATTGATTATATTATAATAAATATATTTATTTATTTATTTGTTTTTATAATAATTATTTAAATAATAAATAAGGTTTCTATGATATAGGCTAAATAAAAATAAATCATTTTTAATTATAGTTCAAATTTAAATAATTTTAATCAGAATATCTCAATTTTCAAAGAATTCAATATATTTAAATGATATACATTTATATTTTCGAATATAATTTTCATCCATTCCTTCCCTTTTTAATTGTTCGAGAGAATCAATAAATTCTTTTGAAGAAAAATATTCTGATAAAATATCTTTATATTTCATAGAACTTATTATATTGAAATTAGAATTATTTAAAATTTTTGTATTTTCATCAAGATATTTTAAAACTTCAATATTATTTTCATATTTTTTATGACTATTATCATTTTCAATTATATTTGGAGATTTAAATAAAAATTCTGAAAAATCTGTTTGTAATATTTCTCTATATGTCATATTTAATATTTTTCTATTAGGCTTTTTTGTTATATTTTTTAAAAAACATTGAGGAAGATAATCAAATAATTTTTTTGCACCTGCTGATTTTAATTTTTCATTTATTTTTTTTTTTAATATTTTATGAAATCTTGATTTAATTTTTTTTCTAATATCATCATCTTTATTCCTTCTTTTATTATTTTGTCTTTTTCTCCCTAAATGACTCATTTCTTTATTAGTTTTTTTTTTTTTTTTAACAATAAAAATTTCTTTATTTAAAGCATTATTAATGTTTTCTTCAAATATTTTAAATCCTTTTTTATATTCTACTATTTTAGGAATATCAATGACAATTGATGTATTAACTTCAGGTATAACTATAACATTTTTATTTAAATTAATAGGAGTTATTAAAGATAATTCAATATCATTTTCTTTTTTTTTTAAATCAGAATAAATATTAGAAGTATGGTTAATATTATTAATATTTACATTAACTTTAAAAACTTTATCAAAAGTAATTTTAAAATTTTCTTCTTCATTTTTTTCAAGAATATTATCATCTATTAATAAATTAAGACTATTTATATCAATTTTAGATATTTCATCTTTATTTAATTCTTCAAAAAGGGAAGGAGAAAATAAAGAAGAATAAATAATATTTCCATTAAAATCCTTATCTTTAAACATAAAGTTTTATTTTTTTTTGACAATTAATTCAATTGTTAACATATTAATATTAATTTATTATTTTTTCTTTTCCTTTATAAAATAGACTTAAAATTTATAATAAAGAAAAAAAAATTAATTATAATAATAATATTATCTATTTACATTTAATAATTAAATCAAAATAAAAAACATGTCATTTTTTTTCATTTTCATTATTCTTTACATTATTTAATGTTAAATAAAAAACAAGAGTATCACCTATTTGAATTTCAACTCCTTTTCCAATATCAATTATTAAACCATTTTTTCTTATTTCATTACAACTTTTTTCATTCTTATCTAAAATTGATAAATTTAACCCTATATCTTTTTTATCAATAAAACCAGTATTTTTTGCAGTAAAATACATTTTAATAATAAAAAAACCAACATCATCAAATTCGATTTTATTTACTTCAAAATTATTTAATAATTTATTCTCAAAATCTTTTATTTGATTAATTATTATTTTATCTTTTAATCTAGATATATCATTCCATTTTGTTTTTATTAATTCCATTTCACAAAATCTACTTAAATCATAATCACAAAGTTGTTTATCTTTAACTTTTTTAATTTTAAAATTTTCATAATCTATATAATTCAATGTTTGATTTGTTAATATTTTTAAATGTTTCCATTTAAATTTTTCAAAATGAATAAATCCCATAGGAGATAAAACATTTACAGAAATTTCAAAATAATCATTTAATTTAAATGGTATTATTGGCATTGAATATGAATTATTTTTATTTTGATCATAGTTAAAATAAGTATTTTCTTTTAAAATCCACCAAATTTGATTTTTCATACTTTTATATTTATAATCAAATCTATAAATATTTCTTAAACATTGTTCTTTTTTTCTCATTTGAATAGTACTAACATTATTTTCTATTTCTATAGTTTTGTCTTTATATTCTGAATTTAATAATATTTGTGCTTTAATAACTAAATAAATATTGAAATTTCTATTATCTATACATTTAAATACAATTTTAGTATTATCTAAATAAAATTCATCTTTATATTTTTCCCTAAAAGGATTTATAATATATTTTTTACAATTTTCTGCAACAAAATTTCTTAAATTATCTCTTGAAAATCTTATACTATGATAAATTCCATAAATATCAATAGGTTCTAAAAAAGAATATAATTTAATTAATGATTTTGGATATTTTGAAAGTTTAAATATATCAATATGTGTATCATGAAGGAATTTAAATTTTAATAATTTAATTTTTTCATCAATAGATTGAACAATTTTATTTGTATCTGCTGTTGAAATTAATAAATCATTTTGATTATTTCTATTTGAATTTATAGGAGAATTTCCATTAATAATAGGATTAAATGGAAATGAAGTAACTGTTTCAGTTGTTTTTTTAAATAATTCTTCATTTTTTGAATAAGTATTTTTCTTTTTACTTTTTCTTAATAAAGATAAAATTCCTTTATTTTCTTCATTATCAATTATTTCACTATTATTTTTATTTCTTTTTAAATTAACATTTCTTTCAGAAATAAATGAATTATTTATATTATTACTTTTTCCATTATAAGAAAGATGACCACTTAAATGACTTGTATTTAAATTATTATAATCATAAATATTTCTTTCAGTATTTAATTTTTTTAACATTTCTTCTAATTTTTTATTCCTTGGTTCTAAGTTTTGAACAATATCTTCACTATTTAAACTTATATTATTGTTTTTCGTTTGTTCTATTTTAACTGGAATCTCTTTTTCTTTTTTTTGAGATAAAGTATTTGGTGTACTTATTTGTGCACTATATTTTTCTAACATTTTCTTCAACTCTTTATTTTTGTTCATTTCTTAATTTAATTAAATAAATATTATTATTGTTTTATTTAACAAAATAAAATAAATAATATTATTTCATTATTTTTCATTTTCTTTTCCTAAAATTTTATCAATTAATAAACTAGCTTCATAATCTTTATAAGCCAAATCATAATTTTGTATTTTTTCATAACAACAACCTCTATTTAAATAAGCATTTGCATTCATAGGTTCAATTTCAATAATTTTACCAAAATCAATAATTGCTTTTTCACTTTCTCCAATTTTATCAAGTGAAATAGCTCTATTATATAAAGCATGAGTATTATTAGGTTCTTTATCTAAAACTTTAGAATAATCATTTATTGCTTCTTTATATTTACCTAATTTAGCATTACAGAAAGCTCTATTAATATATGCTTTATTATTATCTGGTTGATTTTGTAATATTATATTATAATCTGAAATTGCATTATCAAATTTTTCCATTTTTCTCCAAAGATAAGCTCTATTATCATAAAATAATATATTTGAAGGATCTAATTTTATTGCTTGATTTATATCTGATAAAGCCAAATCTAATTTTCCTAAATTTCTATATGTACATCCTCTATTATGCCAAAATATTGCATTTGATTCATCTAATTCAATACTTTTTGAAAAATATTCTATTGCTGTATCATAATTATTTAATTTATCCATTAATAATCCTAATCCGTGATATGATTGTGCATAATTTGGATCTATTTCAATTGCTTTTAAATAATCATTTTTAGCTTCATCTAATTTATTTAATTTTTCTCTTATATTTGCTAAATGATAATATACATTTACATTATTTTCTGGTCCTAAATTTGTAAAATTTTTATTATTTAAACATTGTATTAAATCTTTTTCTGCTTTTTCAAATTGATTTAATTTTTCATAACATAATCCTCTATTATAAAGTGCTTTAGTATTATCAGGATCTAATTGAATAACTTGATTATAATCATTAACAGCACTATTAAAATCTTTTAATTTTCTATTAGTATAAGCTCTATTTAAATAAAAATCAACTTTAGTTGGTAATAATTTTATAGCAGTAGAAAAATCATCCAAAGTTTTTTTTAAATCTCCTTTTTTATCATATGAAATTGCTCTATTATAATATGAATATGCAGAATTAGGATTTAATTCAATTGCTTTAGTATAATCACTTATTGCATTATCATATTGTCCTAATTTATCATATGCAAATCCTCTATTAAAATATGCTTTAAAATATTTTGGATGAATTGCTATTGCTTTTGTATAATATTCTATTGCAAGAGGAAAGTTTTCTTTTTTTCTTGCATCATAACCTTGATTATGAAATACTTCCCATTTTTCATATTTTCTTCCATTATTATTATTAGGTAATAAATTTGAACCTAATGGTAATTGACTCATTCTTCTTCCTTTTCCTTGTTTTTTATTATTTTCTTTTTCATTTTCTTCATTTTCTTCATCTTCTTCTTCTTCACTTACTTCTGAATTTTCATCTTCTTGAGATACCATTACTGGAAAGTCTGAATTAGGATTATTAATATCGGAAATATGTCCTTTATTTTCATATTTCTTATTATTTATTTTATTTATATTTTTGTCTGAATTATTTATTAAGGAATTTCTTTGATGTTCTAAAATTGAATTTATTTGGGGATTATTATTTATATCTTTAAATAGTTTTTTACTTTGATCTACATCTGAAGGATTGTAAATTTCTTGTACTTTATCATCTTCATTAAAATTATTTTGATTATTTTTAGAAAGAGATTTTAATTGATTATATACATAATTATTTATTTCTGCATTAATTTCAACATCACTTATTTTATTATTTTTATTTAAAAGTTTTTCATCTTGATTATTATTAATATCTTCAATTCTAAGAACTTTAGTAATAGTTTTATACATATTTTTTTTTTCAATTTTTAATGTATCTCTCTCTAATGCTAAATTATAATCATCAATGGCCTTTTGAAAATAACCTAATTCATTATATACAGCTCCTCTCAAATAATATGCATTAATATTATTAGGATCAAATTCAATTGCTTTTGATAAATGTTTAATACTATCATCATATTTTTTCTGTTTTTCATATATACAACCTAAAAGAAAAAAAGCTGTAGAATTGTTTGATTCATTATTTAAAATAGTATTGATATCTTTTTCTGCTTTATCATATTCTCCGATTTTAATATAAGAATTTGCTCTTAAAAATAAAGCTTTTATATGATTTGGTTCTTTTCCTAATTTCTTAGTACAAATTTCTATTAATTGTCTATTTTCTTCCATTTATATATTTTATTAAATTAAAAATAAAATTTTAATATCTATTTTATTATTTCAGATACACATATTATACATCTATTAATTATATTAGTTCCAAATAAATTTATTACCATATTATTGAATCTTCATGTAAATATTTAATTTCTGCATTTTTTGTAGCTGTATTTATTAAATGGACATTGCAATCATCATCAATAAAAAAAAATTGATTTTTATTTGTTTTTATTCCAGTTTTATTAATAAAACAACATTCTTTTTTTAATTTTATAGAACAAGATTTTACAATTCTACAAAAGCAATCATATATTACAATATCATTTAAAGGTTTATCATTATCATTATTATCTGCACTTTGTCCTCCTAAAATATAAATAAAATTACTATTATTAGTTTTAAAACAAGCTGATGAATATCTAGATAATAAATTAAAATTCTCATTTATCATTATTCTTTCCCATTGATATAATATTTTATTAATATTTAATCTTAAAATTGATTTATTTGATTCAATTTTATTATCTTTTGTACAAATTCCTCCAAATAAATATAAAAATTCTTCATTTTTATCAATTAATAATGAACATTTATATCTTTCTTCAGGAAGATTTCTAACTTCTTTCCATTTATTTATTTCTAAATTATATAATTCACATTTAACTTGTCCCTTTCCTCCAATTACTAAAATCATTTTATTATTAATTAATAATGAAGGATTATAATGAGGTGAACGTGAATTAATTAAAAAATGGGTTTCAACTTTTTTATCAACTATATGTAATTTAAATAAATATGCACCATATATTAAGTTTGGAGAAATATTTTCTTCATTATTTCCACAAAGATAAATGTAACCGTCATCTGAATTAACTTGTGAAATTCCATCTAATGAATTTAGTACTCTTAAATTTACTGAAAGTGATGCTACTCTATCTTCATCTATGTTATAGAATAATAATGAAAATAATTTATCTCTTTTTTTAAATATTTGTCCCATTATTTTAGTAGAAGAAAATATTTCTGCGTCACAACGAGATCTACAACAAAATTGATTACCCATTTATAATATTAAAATTTAAATTCTTATTTTATTGAATTAGATTAATATATTTTTTTAATAATTAATTATAATTTTTAAATTTATATAAAAAGAATATATATATATATATTTTTAAATAAAAATTTGTATAAATTATTAAAATCCATTATGATATAGAGAAATTTCAATTTTTAAATAATAGAATATAAAATTGTTTTGTATAATTTTTTTCAATTTAAGTTAATTAAATTTAATTCTTTTTTTAATAAAATTAATATTTGAAAAAAATATTATTTTTAATTTATGTTAAATTTAAAAATTCATCAATCTCGATTTTCATTATATTATCTTGATGAAGGAGAAATGTATATTAAAGAATTTGCATCAGTATGTCAATTTTTATATCCACCAACAAATAAAATAGAACAATTAAAAGGAAATATTCATTTTGGTTCAAGAAGTATAATATTTGAACCAGGTGAAGAAGAATATCAAATAGTTAAAATTCATTTTAGAAATTTTATAGAAAGACCAAAAATACAAAATATTACAAATAAAGAAATGTTTAAATTTAAAGTAAATAGAATAATTTTAATTCCTACTCCCCCAAAAATTGAAGCTTATAAAACATATGATTTGATTTCAGATATTGTTATTGATTTTTTATTTGAAAAAACTGAATATGTTGCAGAAATTATATTTGAATTAATTGATAAATTTAATGCAAAACAAAGTTCATTTGAATTTGATTCAATTTCATATCTTGGTAATTTATATTCTTTTCAATTTGATTATACTTTAATAAAAACAATAAATGAAAAATTTTTACTTAAAAATGAATTAATTGTAAAACAATTATTACCTTTATTAGAAATTCCAGGTATGTTAATGTTAACTGATACAAGATTATATTTCCAACCAGTTTTTACTGTTCAAAGTAAAAAATGTATAAGTGTAAAATATACAAAAATAATAAAATTTTTTAAAAGAGAAGTATCCTTAGATGAAAAAGGATTAGAATTAATAACAAATAAAACAAAAACAAAATCAATATTTATAATATTTGAAAATGAATCAAATAGAGATATGATATATGATTTAATCTTAAAGCAAACATCACTAACAACAGAAACAAATTTTTCAATAGAAAAATATACAAAATTATGGATAGAAGGTGGAATATCAAATTATGATTACATAATATTATTAAATTCAGCAGCAAATAGAACAAGAAATGACATGTCACAATATCCAGTTTTTCCTTGGATAATATCAAATTATACATCAAATAATTTAGATTTAACAGATGAGAAAAATTTTCGTGATTTAAGTAAACCAATTGGAGCAATTAATCCAGAAAGATTAAATAATTTAAAAGAAAGATTTCGTGATATGCCAGAACCAAAATTTTTATATGGAACTCATTATTCAAATCCTGCTTATGTTATTGGTTATTTAGTTAGAAAACATCCTGAATTTATGTTAAAATTACATAGTGGAAAATTTGACCATCCTGATAGATTATTTTTTTCTATTAAAATTGATTGGGATGTTTGTAATACTTTATCAGTTAAAGAATTAATTCCTGAATTTTATGAAGGTGATACTGAGTTTTTAATGAATGAAAAAAAAATAGAATTTGGTTTAAATTCTCAAGGAGAAAAAATAGATAATGTTATTTTACCTCCTTGGGCTGTTAATCAAAATGATTTTTTAGAAAAAATGAGAGAAGCTTTAGAATGTGATTATGTTAATAAAAATTTACATAAATGGATTGATTTAATTTTTGGTTATAAACAAAGAGGGAAATTAGCAATTGAAAATGATAATTGTATATATTTTTTTTTTATTTTAATTTTTTTTTAGTGTTTCATCCTTTATGTTATGATCATGGAAAAAAATTATTTGATGAAAATGAAGGAAGTGATTATGAAAAAATGATTAGAATTCAAATTAATGAATTTGGACAAGTTCCTAAACAACTTTTTAAAGAACCTCATCCTATAAAATTTTCAAATGAAATTAGAGAATTAAATCCTATTATTATTAATGATGAAATAAATGATGAAGAAGAAGAAAAAAATGAAGATAATAATATTGATACTAATAAAAATATAAATGATAATATTGATAAAGAGAATAAAAAAGAAAATGAAAATGAAAAAAAAGAAAAAGAAGAAAGTGAATTTAAAGGAAATTTTGAAGAAAAAATTGAAGAAGAAGAAAAAGAAGAAATTGAAACAATAATAACATATCCTATATATTCTAAATTAAAATATAATTATAATAAAAATTTTTTAAAAGTATCAAATTTTCATAAGAAGTATAATATAATTTTTATTAATTTAAACTAGGAAAATAACATCATCAGCACTTCTTTCATATTCTAAATTATTAATTTCTGGATCTGAAGATGGTTATATTAGATTATATGATTATGATATAAAAGAAAAAAGTAAAGAATTTTTTATTTCTGATAATGTTACTTCAATTATTGATTTAAATAATACAAATTTATTTTCTTTTTCATATGGAAATAAAATTGATATTATAAATTGTCAATTAGGAAAATCAATATCATCATTTTATGGAAGTGAAACTAAAATTAAAAGTTTATTTTCAAATCCAAATAATAATTTTTTATTATGTGATTCAGAAGAAGGTATATTAAATATATGGGATACAGTACAAACTAGTAAAGTTCCTTTAGATACAATTTTTTTTTTTGAACAAAATAAAATTATTGATTCATTTTATAATAAAGAAAATTCTCTTTATTATTGCTTAGATGATTATGGATATGTTTCTATAAATCATATTAAAACAAGAAAAGATAAAATTTATAGGGGATTATTAAATGATAAAAAAGAAAAAAATAAAGCACTTTGTATTAGTAATGATTATTCAAATATAAATCAATTTATTATAGGTTATGAAAAAGGAATTAAAATTTTTGATGTTAGAAATTTTAAAATTATAAATGAAATTAATGAAGGAGAAAATGTTAAATATTTAATTAATGATACTCAAAAATTTATAATGTTTAATGATTTTTATATGGATATTTATAATTATAATAATGAAAAAGGGAAATTAGAAATAAAAGAAAAATTAAATAATTTTGGTAAAATTTCATATATTAATTCTTATTGTATTTCTTCAGATAATATTTTTATATTTTTAGGTAATGAAAATGGGGATTTATTTTATTTTCTAAATTAATTTAAATTATAATATTATTATATATTCTATTTAATCAATTAAGATTAATAGAAAAATTTATTTATATCTTCATTAATAATTATATTAAATTCTTCTGATTCATTCATTAATTCTGGTTTAACATAATAAAATTTTCTAACATAATTTTTCATTCCTCTTTTTTGATCTTTTAATATTTCATCTCTTGTTGTTTTTCCTAATTCAATACTATAATTTTTATCTTTATCAATATCATTTTCTAATTCATCAATATTTCTTCCTTGATAAAGTTTATCTTCATTTATAATTGTAAAAATATGTGATTTTTTAGATTTTTTTATTTCAATTTCTCCTGCTTTTTTATTATAAACATCATCCCAATTAATTTCTTTAAAAAAATCATGTTTTTTTATTTCATCAAAATAATATCTTTTATCTTCATTATTTAAAATATTCATTAATAAATCTTTTAAATATTCTACTTCAATAATTTTTTGATGATTAAAATTAATTTGATTATTTTTTATTTTTTCATAAACTTCTTCTAATTCTTTACCATTAAATGCAGTTTCTCCAGTATATAATTCATATATAATTAAACCAATTTGATAAATATCCGATTTGTAACTAACACCATTTTTTTGTTCGACCATTTCAGGAGAAAGATATAAAGGTGAACCACAAAATGAATTAGCTCTTTTTTTTTCTCTTCCCATTTTAATAGCTAAATTAAAATCACATAATTTAATATGTCCATTATTATCAATTAAAATATTTTCTGGTTTTAAATCTCTATAAATAATTTTTTTCTTATGAATATATTCAATAGCTAAAATTAATTCAGAAATAAATAATTTTTTATTATTAATTTTAACTGCGGATATCATATCACCATTTGTACATAAATCTATAACCATATATAAATAATTTGATGATTGAAAACAATAATATAAATCTAATATAAAAGGACAACCTGATAAAGATTTTAATATTTCAAATTCTGATATTATATAGTGAAAATATTTTTTTTCTATTATTGAATTTTTATTCATTACTTTCATTGCATATTCTTTCTCATTTAATATATTTTTTACTTTATATACACTTCCAAAACCACCTATTCCTATTATTTCTTCTATTTTAAAATTTGAAAATGATATTTTTTCTTTTTCTTTCTTTTCATTTGATAATTCTTGTGATGTTCCTACATGATCATCAACAAATAATATTTTTTGATTATCTATTTTTTTCATTGGTTCATCTTTTTTTAAATGATTAAAAATTATTGCAAGATATTCTAACCATTTATCTCTTGAAATTGAATGTTTTAATCTATATATTTCTTTTTTTGTTTTATCATCATCACTAAATATTATTTCAAATGGATAAAAATTTTGTTCTTTTTTTAATTTTTTTATAGAATTTAAATTTATAATTGGTATTATTTCTAAAGGTTTTTTTGGATAATCATTAAAATTTGTAAATCTTTTTATTAAACCTTTTATTAAATCTAATTCAAGATAACGGTAGTTAAAAAAACCAAAAAATTCACCTTTTTTTTCTATATTACCAACAATTCTGAATGGAATTTTTTCTTCTTTTATAAATTCTTCATCTTTTTCAATATAATTTTCATTATTTAAAAATTTATCTATTATGACTTTTTTCATAATTATTTTATTATTTTTTGAATTTAAATATTCAATGTTTAAATTAATATAATTAAATGATTATATATAAAAATATCAATATAATTTAAAATATATTTTCTTTAATATCAATAAACTAAAATATCTATTTTTAAATATTTAATAATAGAATTAGTAATAATTACTTTATATTTCTATTTATATTTTGATTTTTTTTAAAAAAATTTGTTTTTAAAATAATTAAATGTTTCTTTTAATTGATTTTTTTTATCAAAATACTTTTGAATTTTTTTTGAATTTTCTTCTTCCAATTTTAATGTATTTTGAAATATTTTAGAAAAATCATTATTTATTCTAATTAAATTTATTTTAATCATTTTTTTATTAGTTTTAGGTAAATCTAATTTAATTTTGTTATTTTTTGGTGATATCAAATTCAATTTAATTGAATTATTTGGTTTAATCATTTGACTATTATTTTGATTTATATCATCCAAATTATCACTAATTTGATATGATTTAATTTTTGGTAAAGATATAATTGTACTTTTATTTCTCTGTCTATTTGTATGTTTTATTTCTTTAGCAAATAAATTTTGATAATTAATGTTAATTATTTTTTTTGAATTTGTTAATTCTTTTTCATATTCTTTTAAACAATTTTTATAAGAATAATTATATATAAAAGAGTTTTTATATGAATTTTTTTTATTTTTTGATGAATTTATTGTTTCATTATCATCAAATTCTTTTATATCATCATTTAATTTAAATTTATTTTTTGATGTTTCATAAAAGAATTTTTTAAGATTATTCTTACAATATTTATCAAAGTAATCAGAAGGTAATAAAGTTTTATTTTTCTTTTTTGATTTACTTCTCTTTTCATTGATATGTAAAACTCTAGTATCTAAAAAATAATTTTTCATTATTTTATCAAATTCAGGAGAATTTTTATCCCATAAAAATTCTTTTGTCTTTTCATTACTTTTATTTTTTTTCTTTTTATTCATATTTAATAATTTTATTTAAATTAATTTTTCATTCAAAAAAATATTTATAAATGGAAAAAAAATAATATAAAAAATGATTTCATTTAGTGAAGAAAATAAAAATGATAGAAAAGGATTTAGAGGATCAAAATTTTTTCTAGGATTTTCAAGACAATATAGTTTAAATAATGATATTAATAGAATAATGGAAAAAAAAATTTCAGAACATGCAAAAAATTTAATAAAAAAATTAAATGAAATTATTAAAAAAGAAGATAATGAATATGAGAAACAAAAAAGTAATCATAATAAAAATACAAATTTACCACCAGTGACTTTAGTTCCTTTTGAAATAACTAATGATACATATAAAATATTAGATTATATATTTGGAAAAAAAACAAAAAAGAAGAATGATATATTATATATTCAACATTTTTTAACTTTATATGATTCATTAATTCAAAATTTATTTAAAACCAAATTATTAACAAATCCAAATATTTTATTAAATCAATTAGCAAAATTTATTAGAATTCAAATATTAGCACCAAGTCAATTATTATTTAGATACGGTGATAGAGGAGATTATTTTTACTTTATTTTTTCAGGTAAAGTAATAATTTTAATTCCAAGAGAAATAAAAGTAGAAATAACAGAAACTCAATATTTAGATCATTTAAAAAAATTAGCAAATTTAAAAGAATATGGTTTAATATTAAAAATAATTGAAGCAAATATAAATATATTTAATTCATTTGATGTAAAAGAATATAAAAATTTAGCTTTTGATATGATAAATAATAAAAAATCAATATTAAATAAAGCATCAATAAAACGTTATGAAACAACAAAAAATATTGGAGGAGGAAGACAAAGTGTTTTTCAAAAACCAGCAGGTGAAATATTTCTTATTGATGAATATATTAATTCAGTAGAACCAAAATTTACAAATCAAAAAATAAATATAAATAAACCAAAATTAAGTGAAGTAAAAGAAGAAATAGATTTATTAGATGAAAGTCAATTTATTCATTTAAATAAAAGAAGTAGTTATGATTTATTATCAGTTAAAGTAAAACATGAAATAACTTTATTTGGTTATTATCAAGTTGCAACATTACAAGAATTTAATACATTTGGTGATGTTGCTTTGGCTGCATCATCTTCAAATAGAACTGCAACTATTATTTCAAATGGTAAAACTACTTTAGGTCAAATTGAAAATAAAGTTTATTCTAAATGCATTAAAACTTGTATGGATTTAGTAAGATATAAAAATGTAAGTAAACTTATTAATATTCCTATTTTTCAAGATGTTGAAATTGAAATATTTAATGAGAAATATTTTAATTATTTTGAATTGATAAATTTTAAAAGAGGTGATGTTATTTTTAAACAAAAAGATGAAAGAAAAAGTGTTTTTTTTATTAAAGAGGGAGAAATTGAATTATCTATGAAAGGTTCTATTATTGATATAAATAAAATAATAAAAGAATTTTCACCCGATGATTTAATTAGTAGAAATAAATTATTAAAAAATAGTAAATATGAAGATGATATTTTATCAAATTATTATAATAAAGATAAAGAAATTAATAATTGGAGAATTTTAAGTCAATTTCCTTGTGATGTTTTTGGATTAGATGATTGCTTATATAAAGAACACTATTTTGTTACTGCAACAACTAAAACTGCAACTTTACAAATATATGAAATTGATATTAAAATTTTTAATTTAATGATAAATTCTGTTTGGATATATAAAAATTATATAACATATATTAAATTTAAAAAAAATCAAATGATAGAAAGATTAAAACATATTAGAGAAACATTTATTAATCATAAATATAAAGAAAGGGAAAAGGCTATTACTTTTTATCCACAAAAAACAAAATCAAGTTTTACAAATGAATCATATTTAAATATTGATTTACTGAAACAAAAATTCCAAGAAAAAAGTTCAGTATTAAATAATATTTCAGTATTAAGTGAAAAAAATTCTTTAAGAAAGATAGTAAATATAAGTGATTCATATAGAATAAATTTAAAGAAAAAAAAAATTACACCATTAATATTATCACCTGTAAATAATAAGTTAAAAAATCAAAATAATTCATTAATGTATTCACCTAATTTAT
>JAEEGK010006376.1_pt1 | contig 28411 bp, 22 predicted proteins | sample 8958771 | NCBI WGS metagenome assembly JAEEGK01 (sample SAMN16246547, study PRJNA631951) | gut metagenome | biome: gut microbiome; feature: rumen; material: SC-attached | host: Bos | place: Iran: Karaj | collected 2018-10 | reverse complement strand
TAGTTATAATAAAATAAAAATATAACTAAAATAATGGAAAAAGGGCATACAAAAGAAGAAAAAAATCAAGATCCAGCAAATAATAATAATTCCTCATCCATATTACCATCTCAAAACAATTCAACAACATTAGAAAAAGATAAGAAAAAAGTTAGAAAATATAAATATTTAAATCAAAAAATTAATATTCCATCATTATATGGTGAAAGAATGCAATATATTCGTAATATATTTTATGATGAAGATTTATATTATACTATAAGTAGAGCACCTTCAACTTTTTCTCATAATTGTATGGATATAGGAAAATATTTTAAAAAAGAACTTCAAACAATAGTTGAAATTGCAGGAGGACTTTTATCATATTTATCTAAAACAATTCAAATAAATCTAAAATTACAAAAAGATAAAAAATTTATACAAACTTTGGATCCAGATGAAATTTTAAAACTAGGAACTGTTTCAAATTCTGAAGCTTTATGTATATTATATAAAGAATTATGTAATTGTGCTGGTGTTAGAATGGAAATAATAAGTGGAATGATTAAAAGAGATGATTATAAAATTGGAGATAGTTTATATAAACATAAATGGTGTTGTTTAGAAGATAAAGGAAAATATTATTTTATTGATCCTTTCTTTGTATTAGGAGATATTAAAGATGATGATAAATTCGAAAGTAATTTAAAATTATTTTATTTTCTATGTCCTACTAAATTTTTTAATGAAAATCATCGGCCTGATGATGATAAATTCCAAGAAACAGTTAAACCGATTAATGTTAAAGAATTTACAAAAAAACCTTTGAAAAATATTGAATTATTTTATCATGAAATATATGAATTAAATTTAAGAGAATTAAATCATTTTGAACCAGAAATAAATTTGTCAGATGAAGATTTTATAATAAAATTTATAGTAGAAATGATGGATATAAAAGTTAAAGCAACAATTAATGGGAAAAATATACCAGCTGATAATATTAAATATGTAGAAACAAATATAAAAGATAATTTTGAAATAAAAGTAATTTTTCCTTCAAATGGAGAATATCGTGTTGCAGTTTTAGGAAAAAATATAACATCAGGAGAACAACATCATGAATTATTTGTATATAAAATAAATGTAAAAATAGTAAAAAAAGAAGAAAAAAAAAATATTTCTGTGATTAAGAATTTAAGTACTCATATAAGATTAAGTTCACCACAAAATAGAAGTTCAAGTAAAAGTGCAGAAAGAAGATTAAATAAAAGTGCGTCAGATTTTGATGAAAAAATTAAAAAGAAATGTTTTGATAATAAAGGAGCTCATTTATATGAACCAAGAAATCATTTTTTAAGAATTGGTTTTGATACTAAATTTAAAGTGAGAATTAAAGATGCTAAAAATGTTGTTGTATTAGATGGAAGAAAATGGAATTTTTTACATAGAAAAGAAGAAGATTTATATGAAGGAACTGTTAAAATCAAAAGTGAAAATGTTGTAATTTGTGCAATGAGAGGTGGAAATATGTATACTGAAGTTTTTGAATTTTTAGCAAGTAAAAGATAAATAAATAATGTTTAATTAAGTATTAAAAACAATTAAATTATTATTTAATATATTTCAAAAATACTTCTTATTACTTATCATATTTTTATCATATTTTCTTTTTTTGAATTTTATGACTTGTTTTTTTTTTGAGCTGTTTATTATACAATTGAATAAATATAATATTAAATACTAAAGATAGACTATTTTCGTTTATCTATGATTCTAAGTTTTTATATTTATTTTTTTCTTTATTAAAGATTGGTTTATATTTTTGATAATTTTTACCTTTTAAACAAACATCTTTTTTATTATTGAGAAATTTAAAAAAATAAGTATAATAAACAATTATGTTTATTTAATTTATAAGATGCAAGAAATGTCTGTTAAAAATTCATTAAGAAATTTTGGAGATGTAAAGTCAAATAAAAATAATATAATGAGTGCATCAGATGCTTCAAATGTAACACTTCAATTAACAAGAATTGGTAAAATGTTAGATGAATCAGTATTAAAATTTACAAAAAGATATTTGATAATTCAAACAGAATTAGAAGAAATGAAAAGAGAATTTGTTGGTGATGTTTCTTTAATTTCAGAATATTTAAATTTAACAAAAAAAGAAATTAGATATGATAAATTTGATAATGCAGTTATTGGAAAATTTTCAAATCCATTTAATATTCCAAAACTTCCTAATTACGAACAAAAAATTTTAAGACAAGATAAAAAACCTAATCGTTATAATAATATAAACAATAGTATGAATTATAAAAAAAATATAAATACTAATACATCGTCAAGAACAGCAAATTCAACAAGAAGAAAAAGTAAGAATAAAATAACATCTCCACAAGAAAAGAAAAAAAGAACAAACAAAGAAGATGATAAAAATATAATTAAAAATTTAGCAATAAATGGATTTAATAATAATTCAAATATTGTAACAAGTCCAAATCATAAAAAAAATATAAATAGTATTGAAATTTCAAAACAAAGCATTGAAGATTATAAACAGAAAAATGAAGAAAAATTTGAAAAAGAAAAGAAAAATAAAAAAATATTAGAATCATTATCAGATAATAAAAGCAAAGCAATTTTTATTTCTTTAAATTCAGATATTGTTCCATATAATGAAAAATTAAAATTATTAAATTTAAATGAAGAAATTTCATCTCAAGTTTCTCCAAATGATATTTATAATGATGCATTATCAAATATTAATAATAAAATAAAGTTATTAAAACAACAACCAATTGAAGAAGATGAAAAAGCTATTCTTGATAAAATAAGTATTTATCCAAGTAAAACTGCTAAAACAGGATTAAATTTCTTAAATAAACAAAAAGAAAATGAATTAATAAATAATGATAATGAATTAAATCAACAATTATTAGAAATGATTTATATTTGTTCAGGAGAAAATTTAAATAAAAACCAAAGTATTCAAGAATCATATGAATATTTATTTAAAAAATTTAATGTTGATTCTATTAAAAATTTGTTCTTTTCACATATTTATCCAAGATGTTATGAAGATTCATTAAATGGAAAACTTGAAGGAAAAGAAATGGAAGATATAATTAATATTATTTATCAAAATAAAATGTTAATTTCTGATAATTTAGTTACTAATAATAATAAAACTTTCAGCTATGTTGCTTTTTCTTTAGATGAAATTTGTGAATATTTAAGAGGATTAAAAGACCTAGACGAAGATTTAAAAGAAAAATTAAGAAATGAAATTGAATTAAAATCCTTATTAGAAGAAGAAGAGAAAATAAAGCATTTAATGAAATTATAATTATTTTAATTTATAACTTTTTAATTTCTTTAATAAATGTTATAAATTTAAACTGTTTATTTTTAAATTGAATAAAAAATTTAAAACTAATTTTAAAAAATAAAAAATATAAAATAAAACAAAAAAAATGGCAGACACAAGTAATTATAGTAAACGAACAGTGGAAATTCGTGTAGGTGGTCGTTATCGTTTAGGTAAAAAAATAGGAGCAGGATCATTTGGAGAAATATATGAAGGAAGTGATATATTTGATAATTCAGAAGTTGCAATAAAACTAGAACATAATTCAATAAAATATCCTCAACTTCTATTTGAGGCAAAATTACTAAAATCAATTCCTGGAACAGGAATTTCCCAAATGCATTGGTTTGGAATAGCAGGAGAATATAATTCAATGGTAATGGAATTACTTGGTCAAAATTTAGAAGATTTATTTAATTTTTGTACAAGGAATTTTACATTAAAAACAATATTAATGATATCAATTCAATTAATAGAAAGAATAAAACATATTCATGATAATCATTATGTTCACAGAGATATAAAGCCAGAAAATTTTTTAATAGGAAAAGGACAAACAGAACAAACAATATATATAATTGATTTTGGTCTTGCAAAAAGATATAGAGATGAACATACAAGAATTCATATTCCATTAAAAGAAAATAGAAATTTAACAGGAACTGCAAGATATGCAAGTTGTAATGCTCATAATGGATTAGAACAATCAAGAAGAGATGATATGGAATCAATTGGTTATGTTTTATTATATTTATTAAAAGGAAGTTTACCTTGGCAAGGATTAAAATGTAAAGACAAAAATGAAAAATATCAAAAAATAAAAGAACTAAAAATGAGTACTCCTCCTGAAAAATTATGTGAAGGATTACCAATAGAATTTGCTAAATATATAGAATATGTTAAAAAATTAGCTTTTGAAGAAGAACCAGAATATAAAAAATATATTATGTTATTTACTGAATTATTTAAACAAAAAGATTTTGAAATGGATTATATGTATGATTGGATAACTGTAAAAAATAATACAAGAGTTTTAAAAGAAGCTTCAATTTGTAGAAGTGATGAATTTTCAAAAGCACAAAATCAAATTGATAAAAAAAATAGAAATGATAATAATATAGATTCTACTATGAAAGATAATAATGATACTAAAGCTATTGGAGATTCAAATTATAAAAATCAACAAAGTATGATGAAAGCTTTTGAAAAATATAATGATAAAGAAAATTTCGAAGGTAATGATATTGAAGGCATTGGAAAGAAAAAAGGAAAAGGAGGAAAAAATGAAAAATGTTATGTTTTTTAAAAATATTTTTTTAATATATGAAAATTATTTTAATTATATAATTTTCCAATAACAATCAAAGAGATCATTTTTTTCAAATTAAAATAAACATATTATTTATAAATTTCTTTATATATATATAATTGTTTTCATTCAATAATCAAAATTTATAAAAATGAAACCCTTAATAGAATTATTAAAAAAAATTTTTATGTGATTAATCTATTTCATTTATTTTTTTTGCGCGTCAAATTTTTTATTAAGTTCTAATTCTTTTTTAATTTTTTCCCCAACATTATTAGAACGATAACTAGATATTCTTTCATAATTATTACTTTTAGTTTTTTTAATTTCAAATTCAAAAGTGTCATCTTCTTGGGGTTTTTTTTGATTATTATTAAAAAATAATTTAGGAAAAGTTACTTTTTTATTTATTTTGGTATTTTTAAGAGCTGTACTTATATTTGAATCAGAAACTTTCGTACTTGGATTTTTAATACCTTTTTGATATAAAAAAGGCTTTGAAAAATTGATTTTATGTAACATAGTAAAATTAGCAAATTTATTTTGTAATTCATCACTTAAACATTCTTCCATATTTATTTCATTAAAAGATTCTATCTTCTTCAATTCTTTTTTATCTTCAATAAAAGGAGATCTTATAGTTTTATGATATAAGTGTTTCCAATCAAGAGTATTAAAAAATTTATGTTTTTTAATTTCATCAATATTATTATAACCAATTCTTTCCTTTGGATCAATTATAAGCATTTTATTAATAAAATCAATTAAATTATCATTGTATTTTCCATTTACATCTTTTGCATTTATATTAATAACTTTATTATTAAATTCATCAATTAAAGAGCTGATATCAGTTCCTGAAAAAGGTCTTTTATTCATAACAATTTCATATAAAATAATCCCTAAACTAAAATAATCAGCAGTTTTAGAAAATTTATATTTATTCATAATACTTTCAGGAGCAAGATATCCTGGAGTTCCTGCAGGAGGATAATATTTACCATCATCATGAACAGAAATACCAAAATCTCCTATTCTAATATAACCTTTAGAATCAAATACTAAATTTTCTGGTTTTATATCTCTATGTATTATTCCTTCTGAATGAATATATTCTAAACCTAAAATTATATTTGCTGCTAAAAATTGAATTTGATTTTCTGTGAAATCACATTTTTTTTTCTTTATCATTTTATCTCTTAAATCTTTACCTGGTAAATAATCAAGTACAATATATAAATTATATTTATCTTGGAAAGTACAATATAAATTTGTAATATAAGGAGAATATAATGAACATAAAATATCTCTTTCTTTAAAAGTTGATGAAATTAAATTAGATTCTAATAATATTTTCTTTGAAAGTTCTGTCAAAGCTAATATTTGTTTGGGTGTTTTATATTTTACTTTCCATACATTTCCATATCCTCCTACTCCTATTATTTCTATAAATTCAAAAAGACTTTTATTTGGTTCTGAAACTCCTTTTAAAGCTGTAGTCAATTCCATTTGTCCCATTTTTTATTTTTTTTTATTTTATTTTCTTATAAATTTTAATATTTAATTCTTTAAATTCCAATTATAAGACAAAGATTGAAATCTATATTATATTAATAAATTATAAAGTAAATATATATCATTTTATTTAAAAATAATTATTGTTAAAAATCATTAAAAATAACTTATTTTATCCTTTTATTTTTATTTATTTTTTATATTCTTTGAATTACAATGAAAAAATAAAATATAAAAATGAATACATCATCATCAAAATTAAACACATCAAAATTAAATACATCAAAATTAAATCCATCAAAATCATTTATTAGAAAACAAACAAAAAAAGCAGCATACTCAATAGATGCAGAAGATGATCCAAATGCATTTTTAAAAGAATCAAGATATAAATTAAATCAATATTATCAAAAGAAATTTAATAATGAAAGAATATCAGGTCAACTTCCAATAAATCAACCAAAAGAATTATCAAATAGATTTTTTTCAAAAGATTCTTTAATATATAAAAAATTATCAAAAGAACAAGTTAATAACAATAAATTACTTAATAAAAAATATGATGAAGATGATTATGAATTTGAAAGAGATTTACTTGATAAAAAGTATAATGAAAGATTAAAAGCATTTAAAGAAAGAAGAAAAAATTACACTGCTAAAATTTTAAATGGACCAATTTCAACACTTCAAATTATAAATAATGGAGTTGATAAAATGAAAAAAAATAATAATCAATGTTGTTATAATAATTTGGAAATGATTGTTAATAGAGATAAATATGAATGTCCTGGTTTTAATACTAATTTAACTACTTATGTTCCTATGAGAAAATTAAATTTTAATAATGATGATAGAAATTTATCTACAAGAAATGATACTTATCCTTTGCAAACTAATAGTGATTTTTCACAGTATAAAAGCTCTTTTTATTAATTTGTTTTTTATTTAAATTTTTTTTTTGAAATAATTTTAAATATAATTTTATTGTTTTTTATTTGTTTTTTATTTTTTATATATTATATTTAATAATTGATAATTTAGTTTATCTTTAAAATCTTTATGATATTCATTTCTATTTATTTCTTTTATATCAAAATATTCTTTCATTTGATTCAAACACTCTTCTTGTAAAATATATCTTTTTTTATAAGCAAATAAAATAGGAATTCTTTTGTAAAATTTTGAAAAATGAATTAAAGTTTCAAATAATTTATCAAAAGGAGCTTCCTTATATAATAATTCACAACAAACAATTAAATTAATATCTTTATATTTTTTTTCAATATTAAAAATATTGTTTTCATTTCCCCATTCAAGAACTTCACACTTTAAATTTAAAAAGGAATTTTTTTCTGAATTATCATTAATATTTAATTTAGTATTAGATTCTAAAATATTGTCTAATTCAGTGGAAACAATTAATTTAGCATTTAAAAGAGAAATTGCCATTGAAACTAAACCACAACCTGAACTAATTTCTATTATATTTTTTCCTTCAATTAAATTTTTATGTTCTTTAAAATATTCAACAACTAAAATTGACTAATTTAAAAAAAAAATTTTACTGTATCCCAAAAAGTTCCTCCAATTCCTTTTTCTTTAAATTGCCTTATTGAAATTACTTTATCATTAACATAAAATAATCTTTTATTATTAGTATATTTATCTTCTCCTCTTTTTTGGTCTTCTAAATCATGAATATTAAAATAAGTAAAAGGAACTAAATCAGTACTCATTTTAAAATAAAATTTAAATAATTAATTTTAAAAAAGTAATGTCAATGGGAGTAAAAAATAATAAAACAATATTACCATATAATTTAAACTATTTTCAAGATTTATTAAATAAAAAAAAGGATGAAACTAATAAAAAGAAAAAAGAAAAAATAAAAATTCCTTTATTAAAATTAAAAAAAAATAATAAAGTAGAAAATGAATTATCAGAAAATTCAAAAGAAGAAGAAGAAGAAAATTCAATCCACACAAAAATAATGAACAGTTCAAGAGTAAATGAGAAAATAAATGAAATATTGACAATAAAAAAGAAAATATCATTAAGAAAAAATAATTCCCAAGATTTATTAAATTCATATTCAAATTATTCTCAAAAAATATTTCGAAACACAAAATATAGTGATAAAAATTCTTTTATGGAATTTTATAATAAAGTACATAACTCATATGATCTTAATAGAAAAGGAGTAAATAATATAAAAACACCTTCATTTAATTTTATAAATGGAGCAAATGAATTTAAAATAATTCCAAATCCAATTGGAATAATAAAAAGAATAGGAAATGAATCTATTATAAATATTAATCATAAAAGAATGGGTGATAATTATATTTTAGCTTTAATTAAAAGTTTAAATGTTATTAATCATATACATGAAATTTCTCTCTCTCAAAATAGATTAACTGATTTTGGAATTTCTGCTTTATGTCATTCTATTATTAATAATAATGAATTATCTTCAAAATTAACTATTTTAGATCTTTCTTATAATAATTTAGGAGAAAATTCTGTTTTTAGTTTAGGAAAATTATTAGATGATTCTAATTCAAATTTAGAACATTTAAATATTGAAGGAAATTTATTCGGTAATAGATTAATTATTTATTTAATTAAAAAAATTATCAAATCAAAATCTTTTTTAATTAAATATTTAAATTTTGGAGCTAATAATATTAATGATGATTGTGCTTCGGAAATGGCATTATTAGTCAAAAATTGTATATATTTAAAAGTTTTTATATTATATCAAAATAACTTTAAAAATTTTGGAATGAGTTTAATAATGTCAGAATTAAAAAAGCATATATATATAAAATTTTTAGATATATCATGGAATTTAATAGGTTCAAATTTAAGTGAAGATATTCCAACAAGAGAAGAATTAATAAAAGATAATAAAGATAATAAAAATAGAGTATTTAATAATGCAGAATTAGAAGAAATAAGAATGACATTAAAATTTCCAAAACCAACTATAGTATCTTCATTATCAAAAAGTAAAAGTCTTCCAGATTTAAATTTAAAAAAAAATATAATTTCTCCTTTTGTAAAAGAACTATGTGAATTATTTAAAAATGAAGATATAGAATTATTACATTTAGATATTTCTCATAATAATATAGGTTATTTTGATTGTAAACAAATAGAAAAAGATGTTAAATATAATCATTCAATTTTAGGAATTCATGTTGATGGAAATAATATGTATATTGATGAATTAGGTTTTATTCATGCTATTGATAAATTACATTATGAAAAAAATCACTTTGCTTCAAGTCAAATTTTTTATAGAATTAATAATGAACATCCTTTAATTAAATCAAATATATTAAATGTTAAAAAAATAAGAGGAAAAAATAATTGTTGGATTTGTGAAGGTTGGAGAGAAAAATATTTTGAATATGATGTTAAAGAAGTAGAAAAAATTCCAAGTCCTTTTCCTGATGGAATTGATAAATGTCATATTCATTTTAATTTTGAAAATTTTAATTCTTTTGAAATGTCATTTAATGAAATAAAAAAAAAATATTTTTGTTATAGAATGTGTCCTCCTGGGAATTTAATTTACTTTAATTCATATAATAATATTCCTTGTTTAAAATATGATGAAGATAAAATATTAATTTTAAAAGAAGCAATAATTCATGAAGAGACAATAAAAATAAAAGATGATAATAATGAAAGTAATAATTTATATTTAGAAGATAATTCACCTCAATATTTAGAAAAGAAATTTATAATAACAAAAGTAGCAAATGAAAAAGTAGAAATAAATCCTCAAGTAATTGATAGTAAATTATTTTTAAAATTAATTAAATTTTGTATTCCAAGACCAGAAAAGCAATTATTTAAAAAGAAAAAAGAAAGAATTCCATGGAAATTTTCAATGTCAATTTGGGCTTATTATAAATATAATTATGAAGGAGAAGATGAAAAAATATATGATAAAGCATTTGAATATGATTATCAAAGAGGGCAATATGAAAATGATAAAGATTTAACAGACCAAAGATTACAAAAAAAATTAAAATCAGATTTAAGAAAATATTATCCAAAATTAATAGATTGTTATAGAAGTTTATCATCAATTTTAGGATGGAAAATATGGCAAATAGGACAAAATTCAATTTCTGAATTTGCAACAAATTGTCCAAATTTATTAGATAATAAATATTTAATAAATGATGTATTAGTAAAATTAACAGAAACAAAAAGTAATCAATTAGATAAAGATGGAAGGAAAAAAAATATAAATATTCCAGATAATATAATAAGACATCAATGGATGATGTTATTAGTGAAAATATCAAAAGATAAATATTATAGAACTAAACTATTTGATAATATTCCAGAAGCAGTAGAATATTCATTTGAAAATCATTATTTACCATATTTATCAAAATTTTGTCATAATGATTGGAGACAAAAAAGATATTATAATGAATATGTAGATAATACAATAAAAGCATATTTACCAATTTTTGATGGATTATATAATTCATATGCCACTCAAAAAAAAATAGGAAGAAAAGATTCAATTAGTATTTGGTTAGATGAATTTACTACTTTAATTAATAAATTAATGGATAGTGATTTCCCGGTTAAAGAAATTCCTACTATATATAATGTTTCTATGAGATTACAAGAAAATGAAATTGACTTTGATAAACATTATAATATGATTTTCCCTGAATTTTTAGAAGCTATTTGTAGATTTATTGATAAATTAAGTCCTGTCCCTGAAAATGAAAATAAATTTGAATGGACTTTTGAAAAGAGAAATGAACAAGATTTATATATTAAAATTGAAAATTTAATTCCTTCTATTATGAAAGTTATTAAACCTAAATTTAAAAATTTAAAAGAAAAATTTATTATGCCTGTTAGAGATGCTGAAACTGGATTATTGACTTATGATATGACTAATGAATTTTATGTTGGATTACATCCTCCTAGATTATTTGGAATGGATAAAAAATAAAATTGTTTTCATGTAAATAATTTTTTTTAAATTTACATTTTACATTTTCATTAAATATATTTATAAGAATTAAAATAAATTATAGAAATTATTAAATATAATTATTATATTTGAAAAAAGAGAAATCAATTATAAAAAAATATTTAAAAAGTTTAATTATATTAAGTTTATTTTTATTATTTTTTTTTCATGTTTTTAATAATTATAAAAAAGATAAAATAATATTTATAAAAAACTATATTGTTTACTATAATTATTTGAATAATTATCTGATTGATTTTTTACAGCTGTAAAAAAATTTTTATCACAAATCCATTTTTTTTTATTTTCAATTTCTTCTTTTCTTCTCATTTCTTCATATGAAATATAAGGAGTTGAAATATTAATAAAAGGAGAAGAAGAAAAAAAATCGATTGGTTTATTATTTCTAAATTCATAACTATTATTTCTTTTTTTTTTCTTAATAATAGGATTTTCATTTTTAAAAGAAGATTTAATATCATAATATAATTTATTTGTTAACCTTAAAATAATTAAATATCTTTGAAAATCAAAAGCAATATCTCTTGAAGTAAAACCAATAGAATAAATATCTTTTGATAAAGGTTCCATTAAAAAATCTTTATTTAATAAATTATTATTAAAAAAAGTTTCAATTTGATTTTGAAAATCCTCTTTGTTTTTGATTCCTTCAACAATAACTTTATTCTTATAATTTTTAACATAAATTTGTGATAATAAAAGTAAATGTAAATTCTTTTTTTTAACTTTAAAAATTGGAAATTTAATATTTTTAATAATATTATTTATTATATCGGAATCATTAATTATATTTTCATAATTTACTAATGTTACATTAATATCATCGATTGGAACTTCAATAAGTTGACTTATTTTTTCTTTTAAATCTTTAAAATTTGCTTTTCTTCCAATTGAAATTTCATATTTTTCTCTTCTAAAAATAAATGTTATTAATAAAGGCTTTATTCTTTTTTTTAAATTTACTCTTATTTTATTTTCAACTAAATTATTTATTAATATTGGATTAATTTTCTTTTTTACAATTGAAGGAAATTCTGTTATTGTTTTTGTTTTTATTGTTCCTTTTTTCTTTATTTTTTTTTTTTTATTTTTTTTATCTTCATTCTTATTATCTAACTCTGATATTTTTCCACTATCAGAATCTAAAGTTTTTGTTACTGATGATGAACGTTTACTCATTTATTAATTTAAAATATTTAATTTTAAATTTTTAATTATAAGGAAATAAATATTTTAAATTTATATTTTATATAATTAAATAATATGATGAAAAGTTTTTTTATATAATAAATGTTAATAAAATAAGAAAAAAATGTCCTTAATAAAATAATATAATTTCTGAAATCTAAATAAATAATTTATTTTACATTTTTTATTTAAGTTTATTATATTTTCAAAAATTTCTATGTAGTTCAGATTTCTGATATTATAGAACTATAATAAAATTATAATTTAAATTTATAAATTAAATGATGATCAAAAATATGGTAATAGACTATTCGTTATAATATACAATCATTCAAAACTTATTTTTAATTTTCTTCTTCATTTAAATTTTGATTATTATTAAATTGAATAATATTCATATTATTAAAATAAAAAGGTCCATTATTAACAAATTGAAATTGACTATTTAAATTATTATTAAAATTCCCATTATTAAAATTACCCATTTGAAAATTTTGATTATTAAAAAAATTAATTCTTTGTGAAATAAAATCTGATTGAGTTTTAACTAACTGACATCGATTACAAACTAATCTAAAAGAAAAATTTAAATTTCCACATTTAGCACAAATCCAATCACCTCTTCTTTCTTTAATTTTTTGATTTTTATTTTTAATTTGATTTTGTAATTTTAATTTTTCTTGTTCTTCTTGTCTTTTTAATTCATTTTTTCTTTTCATTTTACTAATTTTTTTAGGACTTTTTGGAATTCCACATCTATTACATTTATTTCTAGTATCATAATTAAAATTATTACATTGATCACAAATCCAACCAACTCTACCAAACATTTCTATTATATAATCTTCTTCTTTATATGGTTTACCATTCTTATCTAATTTTATTTTATTACTCTTTATTTCATTCTCTTCTTTTTTTTTATTTTGATATGAAAAATTCAAAGGTAAAGAATTTTGGTAAAATATATTATTATTATTATTTATTATTTCTTGTTTTTCTCTTATTTTTTGCATTTCTTGTAATTTTTTATATTCGTATAAAAGTTTTTGTTGATTATTCATTTCATTTATCTTTTTTATTAATTCTGAATTATTCATATAATCATTATTATTATTTTTATTCATTTGAAAATCAATATTATTTTCATTTATATTAATTGGATTATTATTATTATTCATATGTCTAGATAAATATTGACTTGTTGAACCATAATAAGAATATAAATTTTTATTTGTATGACCAGAATAATTTTCATTATTTAAATTTAAACTTTGTTGATTAATATAAAAATTATTTTGAATCATATTATTATTATCATTATTTATTTGATTATTTTTAACCATTTCATGTAAAATAGGATTAATAGAATTAATATTTTGTTTATTTTTATTTTCTCTTTCAAATTCTTCTTCTTCACTATCATCACCAGAAGAATTTAAAGAAGAATTATCTAAATTTAAATCATTATTACCTAAATCTAATACATTATCATTCAATTTATTATTATTTTTTTCTTTTAATTTAACTAAAGGACTTTCAGCTTCAATTTTTTCTAATAAATCTAAGGATAAAAAATCCTTTACTCTAGTAGTTGAATCTTGAGCTGCACTTGCACTTGTATTTAATTTTGTATTATTATCAACTCCTTCATTTAATTCTTTTAATGTTCCTTCAAAGGGAGATAAATTTAATAATAATGCAGTACTAAAACCTTTTTCTGTCTTTTTTGGTTCTTTTTCACTTTTTGACATTTTAATATATTCATTTTTTTTAATTATTTTTATTTATATTTTTTCTCTTATTTTTTTAAAATTTATATTTAAAATTTAAAAGGAAAATTTTCAAAATGATTCTATCGATTTTTCATAATTAATTTATTCTAATTTAAGATTATTAAATAGTAATATTAATTCATGCAATTATTAAATAATAATTAATTTCTTTTTTTATTAAAAAATATTATCATTATTATTTAATATTAATTTATACTTTTAAATTATCAAATAAATTTATATAAAAACAATTTACATTAATTTGTTTTTTAATTACTAATTTTTTGAACAACTCTTTCGATTAAATTTTTATATTCAAAAAAAAGGTAATTTTCTTTTAATTTTTGTTCATTAATTTCTTTTTTAATTTCCAAAAAATATTTTTTATATTTTGAAGAAGATTGAACAGAATTACAACAATGTAATAAATCATTTCTATTATTTGTACTTAAATTACTAAAAATTGTCCATAAACTTTGTTCAATAACATCATTTTTTTCTTTTATTAAAAAATTTTGAAATTGAGCTAAATTTAATTTTTTTCTATTCATTTCATTATTTAATTTATTATAAATTTTTTCTTCATAATTTAAATCATTAACTAAATTATTATTATAACCAGAATATTTTTTAAAACATATTATAATAGAATCACAAGAAATTTCTTCATTGACTTTATATTTATCAAATAAATTTCTTAAATATTTCTTTTCTTCTTTTATTTCATATTTTCTTCTATTATAATGATGAATAAATTTAATTGTTTGATTTACTAAATCATTTTTTAAATTATTTTTCTTATTTAAAACTCTTCCTGATGAAATACTTTTTCTTCTTGATTGATTTTTATTTTCTAAATTTAAATCACGAATAATATTTTCAAATAAACTTTTTATTTGTTTTTCATATTTATTTTTATTATTATTATTATTAATAATATCATCTTCTTCTTTAATTTGACTTAATTCATTTTTATTTGTTTCATCAGGTTTAATTTCTTCAATTCTTTCAAACCAAATATGATTTAAACATTCATTAGCATTTAATCGTTCTTCATAATTTCTAACTAACATTTTTTTCAATAAATTTAATCCAATTTGAGATACTAAATTACTATCATAATATATATTTGAATTTTTTATATTATAAATAACTTCTTCATAATCTTTTCCCTTAAAAGGTAAATAACCATGTAACATTTCATATAATATTATTCCAATCGACCAAATATCACATTTATTATTAAAATCCATTTCTAAAATTTCTGGACTTATATAATAAGGAAGATTAATTTCTAAATTTTTTACTTTTGAAGAATTACTTTTATATGTAAAATCTAATATTTTAATATAATAATATTCTTCTCCTTTATATTTGAAACTACTATCAATTAATATATTCATTGGATTAATATCTGTATGAATAAAATTTTTAGAACATAAATATTGAACTGCTGTTAATAATTGATAAATAATAAATTTTGTTTGATTTTCTTTAAAAGTTTTTTTCTTTTTTAAATCATATAAAGTACCTAATTTACAATATTCAGTAATTATATAATAATAATTTTCATCATAAAAACAATTTTCAACTTTTATTATTCTTTCATGATTTAATGAACATAATATTTTAATTTCTTCAATAATTTTTTCATTATTTTCATTTAAAACTTTTTTATTAATAATTTTTAAAGACTTAAATATATTTAAATCACTTTTTCTTTGAATTTTATATTCAATTAAACTTTCATTTTTTGATATTTGATTTATTATATTATAATTTCCATTTATTTCTTTAATGTTTAAATCACCCAAAATCATTTCACCACCACCTTCATTTTCAAAATTAGAATTTGAAATTTCAAAATTAGTTTTTATTGTTTTTTTATTTTCTTTATTTAAATTAAAATCATCTAAATTATTTTCATTAATGTTTATTTTATTTACTTTCACATTTGATGATTGAACACATCCCATAATTTTTTTATTTATTTAAAACCTATTATTAAATTATTTTAAATTAAAAAAAATTATTGATATATAACTACAACATTTCCATTGTATTTAAAATTTTAAACAATTTTTATTTATCTATTTTAAAAATTTAAATAGATTTTTCTATTTTTACTTTTTTTATTATTTTTATGTGTTAAAACAAGATCAAATGTTTTTTGAAATGTTTATTATTCAATACAAAGTTGAAAATAATTTCAATTTTTTGTTGAAAAAAAAAACACATTATTTATTTTAATAATATATTAAAAATTATATTAAAACTTTATTTTTAGGGAATATTAATTTTAAATTTATTAGAAATATTCCCATAAATCCCATTAGAATAATAATATAATAATTGATAAATAATTCCCCGAATATAAAAATAAGAAAATAAAAATAAATTTGAAAATTTTTAAAAATATATTTTTACACAAGAAGAATGAAATAATATACCATTTTACCTAATACTTAAAATACACTACAACTGCAATTTGCTTTAGCATGATCATCTCTATTATCTTTTTTATCAGCAACATAATAAAATCTTGTTTCAGAAATATCTTCATTTAATTTTTTATAACTTTCTACATCAATTATTTCATAACATGGTTTTGTAAATGTTACATGCTTTTTTACTTTTTTTTCATTATTATTCTCTTTATTTACTCTTTCTTTATCATTTTCAATATTTGTTTCTATTGAATTTATATTTTTTTCTTTCTGAATTTCTGACATTTTATTTTTTCAATTTTTACCTTTTATTTATTTTATTTTTTATACTTCACTTTATTTTTTTTATTTGAAAAATGAATTCTTTTTTTTTCATTTTTATTTTCTTGTCAATAATACATTTTATTAATAATGAAGTTACTCAATGGGATTATTTGTCTTTAGCAAATTATATAGAAAAAAATTTTAAAAATGAAAAATATTTTATTTGTGATCCTCATAATTACATAACAGAAGATGAGAAAGAAGTAATAACATATAGATTAGTAGATATCTTAAATCGAATGTATTATTATCCAATAATAATAGTATTAAATAAAATAAATCAAACAGAATTAAACATTGAATCAGATTTTGATGATGATGAATTTAATTATCAAGGAATTAATTCAAGTAAATTAAATAATAATAATAACAATAAAACTGAAAATACAAATATAAAAAATTTCATATATAATTTAAACAAAAAAATTTTTAATGGAAAAACACTTTCTAATATAGATGATGATAATAATGTTTTATTATTATTTTATACTGTAGAAGAAATAGGTTTATATCTTTTTAGAGGAGAAAATGTAAGTAATGTAATAAATGATAATGAAACAGATGATTTATTATTATATAGAGATCAATTAATTAAAAAAAAAAAAATTTATCCTGCTGTTGATGATGTTTTAGTAAATATATTATATCATCATGCTAAAACTACCAGTGATAAAATTTATGCTGGAATTGGAAGTTTTAGTGAATGGTTAGTTTTTATTTTAATTGCTGGATATTACATTTATAATTGGGGAAAAGGAAATATATTTCAAGACAATAATAATAATCAAAATAATAATACTCAAAATAATAATAATAATAATAAAGAAAATAAAGATAAAAAAGAGAATGATAAATTAGATGATAAAAAAGAAAAAAAAGATTAAAAATAAATTGATATTTATTTAAATAAAAACAATTTTTTTTTTGAAAAATACAATTTCAAAAATATTTAGTTAGTTTTAACAGAAAACAATTGAATTAAATTAAATGCATCAGCAGTAATAATTTGATTTCTTTCTTTCAATCCATCAAAATAAATTTTAGCTCTTTCACCTTGATATTTATTTAATTTATTAAATTGTTGAATAAGATAATTAATTGCAGTTGAAACAATTTTTTTTTGAGCTTCAACATATTTACTTTCTTTAAAACACATTAAATTAAAACTTGCTTTTTTATCATGTTTAAATAATTGAATTTCATTTTCCATTCCTTTTTCAACTTCCCATTTTGAAAAATCTTGATTTTTAAATAATATTTCTTTTTTATTATTTAATTTATTTCCAAATGATTCATAGTCATTTTTATAATTTAAATATTGTTTATTTATAGTATCAAATTCATAATATTCTAATAAATTATAGTTGAAAAATTCCCAAAAATCATCTTTGAAAAATTTACTTTGATTTAAATATGAAGTTGACCAAGAATTAAAAACTGATTTTAAATTTTTATATAAATTTTGTATTTCTTTACTATAATTTTCTTCTTTAGATTGAATTTTTAATTTATCAAAAATTTCGCTTAAATCTTTCATATGATTAGAAATTAAATTAAAGTCATTTATTATATTATCAAAACTTATTTTTAATTTAGAATATAAATCTTCAGTAACTAATAATTTTTTTGGAATATTATTTACTTCATTTATTTTCTTTTCATCTAATATAATATTTATTTTACCTTTTATTGTCTTAAAATTACTCATTGTTATTTTTAAATCAAAAGGTTTATTATTTAAACCTTTTTTATATTGTTCAAAATCTTTTTCTTCTAATTTTAAAAACTCTAAAGTTAAAGGAGAAGTTCTTAAAATTTTTTTTCTTAAAACAGCATTAATAAATTTATTTAAATATCTAGTTTTACATTCTAAAAGTTCATTTTCATTATTTTCACTATTACTATTTTTTCTTTTAAATACATTTAAACTATTTAAAGTATTTAAAGTATTAAAACTAATTTTATTAAAAATACTTTCTTTCATAATAGGAGGAACTAAAATAAAAGGATATCTTTGATTTAATTGATTTTTAAACCATTCAAAATCATTATAGGTTCTTTTTACTTTTGAATTTAATTCTTCTGAAGAAATAACAAAAGAATAAATTTTTTGAGTAAAAAATCCACTACTTTCAATTTTAGGTTCATTGATTATCACATTAATTTTCTTTTTTTCTCTTTCTAATTTTAACATTTCTGATTCTTGTTGAATTGCTGTTTCTATATTATATTCACAAGGAGAATATAAATTAAATAAATTATTATTATCTTTTTTTAAATTAACTGATAATATTGTTTTTGACAATTCCTCATTTTTAAATTGTTCAATTAATATTTTTAATTCTTCAAATGAAATTGAATTAATATCTGTTCCTTTTATTCTTGTTATAAAATTTGAAAGTTGTTCTGGATTATATCCTTTTTCTATTAGAGTTGAATTTATATATTGTTGTCTTTCTTTTTCTTCTTCCATTATTTTTTAAATAAAAATTATCCAATTTTATTTTTTATAAATTTATTTATAGCAAAATATATTATATTAAAACTAATAACAATTAATTTTTTTTCATTTAAAACTCATTACTGAATTTTAAAATTATATTTCACATTAAATTTCTATGATAAGATATTATATATAATACTAAACTATTTTATTACTTTTTATAACAATTTAATTTTCTTCTTGACTAAATTTAGTTCTCAAAACTCCAAAATCAAACTTTAATTCTTCACAAAATTTAGACTCTTTTTTTTTAATACTTTTATTTACATAAATAGTTTGTTCTTCACTTTTTTCTTTATTACAAAATTCATTATTAGAACAATTATAATTATTACATAATTTAGTTTGAGAAGTAGTATCAGATTCTTCTTCTTCATCATCTTCGTCATCCTCATCATCTTCTTCTTTTTCTTTTTTTGCTTGATTTAAATAATAATCTAATTTCATAAACTTTTTATTAACTTCTCTCAAATCATCATATTCAAAAATACTTTCAAAATAATAAGCACAAAATAATAATTCAAAATCATTTTTAGCATCATAATAAGGAAGAATAGGAATTCCATTATCTAAATGAAAAGCAAAAGCTAAAACAGAATTATCAACAATTAAAATATCTTTTAAATCATAACCTTCAAAAATATTTAAATCCTTAATATAAATATCAGTTCCATTATATTTAATATCAATACAATTACTTCTATATAATCGATTATAAAAATATTTATTTTCAGGATCAATAAAATTTAAAACAGAATCAGCATAAGAAGCATGAGAAGCAGTATAAATAACAATATTATATAATTTACTAATTCTGATTATTGCTTCTTCCCAATGAGGACGAATATTAACTCCTATTTTTGCTACTTTTTTAGATGGTAAAACTATACTTATTATATTCTCTTTATTTTCATATTTTTGTGTATTTACTATTCCATGAATTAATGTTTCATCTAAATCAAATACTGCTAATTTTTTTCTTTTATTTGGATTTTTTATTGTTACTTTATTCGGTCTTTTACATTTTAATTCTTCTTCTAATATATCTACTATTATTTTCATACAATTTTTCGTATATTCATAAAAATTTGCTATTTCTATTGTATTTGTCATACTCTTTGCTTCTTCTTCTAATGAATCTATTTCTTTTTTTATTGGATTTGGAACTTTTAATTTTGAATTTGATGTTCTTAAAGAATTTACTTTTAATTTTTTTTTCTTTTTAATTTTTTTCTTTTTTTTATTTAATATATCTTTTTTATCTTCATTTTTATTATTATTATTTTCATCTTCTAAAAAATGATTTTTCTTGCTTGAATAAAATGTACTATTATTTTCTAATTGATTATTTCTTATTGCATACACTAAACTATCAAATTTTTCATTAAATAATTCTAAACTTTTTTGATGACTAATTTTTTTTTTTTTTATTTTCTTATCATTACTTTTATTTCTTGTTTCTGTGTTTTCATAATCTTTATTTATATTATTTCTAGAAATAATAGGTGAAGAAATTTTTCTATTAGGTATTATAATACAAAAATTTTCTTTTAATTTTAACTTTTCTGAATTTTCAATTTTATGAGAATGAATATTACTTTCATTTGTTTCAAAAGGTAAATTTAATTTATATGTAGAACTAGAATTAGAATTTGATTTTTGATTTTTGGTTTTTATTTGATGAGAATATGGAATTGGAGATATCTCCATTGGTGTAAATAGTTTAGGTAAATGTCTACTGTTTTGAGAAGACTCATATCCTATATCTCCTGCTTTACTATTATTATAAATCATTAAAATTATTAATTTGATTATTTTTATTACTTTTTTTTTCTTATTTTTTTTTTATAATTTACAATGTAAATTTTTATTTTTTATATTTCATTAATTTAATATTTATTTCAAAAAAAGTATTTTTTATATAAAGTATTTTAATTAAATATATTTATCAAAAAATTTAATCAAAATATAAATTTTAATTAAATATCAAAATTAATTATTTTACTCATTTAAAAGAAATATCCAACAAAATGTCAGATATAATTTCTTCAATTCAAAAAAATAATATAAAAGTAGAAGAACAGAAAGTAAAATAAATAATATATAAATAAATTAGAAAGAAGAAGAAGAAGATAATTGGAATGATTATGATAGTTATGATGAAATAGAAGAAGGAATCGAAGATGCAAAAAGACATTATCAAATAGAATCTAAAAAAGAAAAAAAAGTACAAAATATACAAGGTTTAAAAGGTCTTTTAGGAAATGATAATACAAATAATAATAAAAAAGATAATAATAAAGAAAATAATAGAAATTATAAAAATCAAAATAATTATTATAAAAATAAAGGTGATAAACCTCATTTTTATAATACAAAATATAGTGGAAATAATAAAAGAAATTATAATAATTATTATAATAATAATCATTATAATTATAATAAAAGAAATTTTGATCAAAAACCTAATTTTACTAATTCTTCAGGAAAAACTTTTGATAATGATAAAAGAGGAAATTATAATGATAATAAATATGATATTTCAAAAATGAAAATTACTTATTCTAATGAAAATGATAATTATAAAAAAAATGAAGATAAACCTCAATTTACAGGTAAATTTAAAAATTTTAATGAAGATAATGATATAAAAGCTCCTAAAAGAAATTATAATGATTATAATATTAATAATAAATATTATGGTAAAAAAGAAGAAAATGAAGAAGAAAAAGAAAATGAACCTGAAAAAATTGTATTTAAAAATTCAAAAAAAGAAGGAGAAGAAAGTAATGAAAATTTAAAAGATTTAGATACAAAAGGAGATTTATTTTTAGAAAAGTTTAAAAAAATTTCAGAACAATCAAATTTAACAGAAAGAAAAGAACCAAGAAAAAAATTTTATGATTATCATAAAGGAAATTCAAATGAAGAAAATTATATAAAAGAAGATTATAATAATGATGATAATGAACACTATTATTCTTATAGAAAAAATTATAATAGGAAAAAATATAACAATTATTATTCAAAAGAATATAATAATGATGATGAAATAATCAATCAATTTACTAATGATAATAAATACAATAATTATTATGAAGAAGAAAAAAAAATTCCAAAATATAAAATCATTAAAAAAATGTCTGAAGATAAAAATGATAAAAAAAATGAAAAAACAAATGAAAATTTACATGAAAAAGTCGTTGCAAAATTTGATAATAAAGCAAAAAATTTAAAAGATTTATTAGGATAAATAATTTATTAATATTTATTTTATGAATAAATATATGTTATTTGTTTTTAATAATGATTTCCAAATTTAAAAATGAAATTAGAATTTATTAAATTTTTAAATACTATTAAATAAATTTAAAACAAATTAAAAATTAATAAAATAAATTTTAAATTATATTCTAAATATTTAATCAATTAAAAAACAAAACAATCACTTCCACCTCCAACATGGATTTCTCTTTCAATAACAGTTTGACGGTCAGTATTATAAATTTCAGGTTCATCATAAGTAACATTATTATATTTATCAGTAAATTTATTTTTTCTTCTATAATATGTGATAACTGTATTCCCATATCTTTGTGTATAAGAATCTTCAATAATTTCTTTATATGTTTTCCAATTTTCAACAAGAATTTTTTCTCCAAAAGTCACATTTAAATTTTTATCCACAAATTTCTTTTGTTTATATAAATTATGATTATATGTAGTTAATTTTCCATTAACTTCTGAATTTACTTCTTCAGGTAAATATATCATTTCTTCAATTTCAATATAATATTCTATTGGATTTTCTTTATCAATATTTATTTTTTCTTCATTATTTTTATTTATATGTATGATTTTTTTATAAACAAAATGTTCAAAAATTTTTTTTTCACCTTCAATTTTTTCTTTAACTTCACTTTCACTTTCTTCAATATCTTTTTCATTCCATGAATCAATAATTTCACTAGATTCTACCTTCGAATCATCAAAATCAATATAAGAAGTAATTTTTTCAATGTAATATTCATATATTGTTGTATTACCTAATTTTGAAGTATTTCTGATTTTTGGTTCTTCAATTCTTTCTTCAATCTTTTTAAACATTTGTTCTTTGTTTCTTAAATAATTAATTGCATTTAATATTTCATTTTTACTTTCTTCATCAGGATATTTTAATTCACAAAAAAATATTGGAATATTATCAGGAAGAATAAAATTATTATGATTTTCTTTACTTTTATTCATAATAAAATTCAATTCGTTAATATATGAAGTTTTCAATGATTCTTTCCTTTGAATTTTTTCTTCTAAATTATTAGAAAAATAATGAGAAAGAATAATAACAACATGATCCCAGAAATTATTCATAGGAAACATATCACAAAATTTATATAAAGAATGTTTAATAGATCCAGTAATTCTATTATCTGTAAATTTCAAAAGAATAATAATACCTTTTATTCTAGGATTTTCTTTAATATAATTATTCATTAAATTTAAATTTCTATTTTCTTGTTCTAAACCATTACTATCATTTGTTCCTGGAGTATCTATTATAAATATATCATTATATTCACCATCACAAAATATTCCATTTACACTATCTGTTTCTGAATTTAATTCATTTCCTACTTTACATTTTGGTTTTTCACATAATAAATTACAAAAACTACTTTTTCCACTTCCTGTTTCTCCTAATATTATTATACTTGTTATAGATTCTTTTGACATTTGCTTTATATTTTTTCAGTTGTATTTATATTTTTCAAAAACTAAACTATTTTTTTTTTTTTTTGTGTTCACTTTATCAAAATTTTCACTCGATTTTTATAAGTTTTAAAAAAGATTTTTTTATTGTTTGCTTTGGTTTTCATGTGCTTTTTCATTATCACTATGTTTTATGTCTTTTTGAAATTATATGTTCCTTTAAAATTAAAAATGTTTATTTTTTTTTTTGTTTATTAAATAGTTAAAGATAGGTCATATATTAAATTAATATAATAAAATACCGTATTCTTCTTTTTAAGAGCAACACCCCAAAATTTTATAAAATAAGCAAACATAATATGTTGCTCTAAGACAAATTTATAAAAAAAAGAAAAATTTTTTTTGAGATGTTGCTTTATTAAGATAAAAAAAATAAGTCATATTTGATGCAAAAAATTCAAAAAAAACAAAAAAAAAAAAGAAAATTTTTAATCCTCTAAATAATTTGGAATATATGTTGCTCTTATTTAGACTATTTTTGATTTTTCAAAAATTTGTAAAAGAAATGTGTTGTTCTTATTAAGACTATTGGCATTTTTGCAAAAGCTTAAAAATAGGGTGTTGTCTTAAAAAGACGAATACCGTAATTTATCTTTTATGCAAAAAATATATTGAAATCAAAAATCGAATAATAATATAATTATTTGAATATCTTTTTTTAAATTGCTGTGTTTTTATTGTTTGTTTTTATTTAATTTAAATATATTTTTTGTGATTTTTATTTCTTGATATTAAATTGATGATATTTTTGTATTTATGAGTGTTAAGCTGAAATTTCTGGATTATAATTATCATTAATAATTTTCTGTGAAGAATATTTACTAGAAGAAATTCTGAAAATAATACGTTTCATATTATATTTTATAATAAGAAAAAAATTTCCTTAACATAAAAATATTTTATTATTTTAATTCAATAAATAAAATATATATTTATGACTATTTTTTAAATTAATCTATTTCCTAAAAGAAAAACATTTACAATGAATATTAAATGCCTAATAAAACTTTCATTTATTATTAAAGTTTTTTATTTTTTTTAAAGAATAATAAATTTAAAAAAATTATTAAAAAATGGGAAACTGTAATATATGTCGTAAAGGTGAAGACTCAAAATCAGAGATGAATTTCCCATCAACAACAGATAATCCAGAATTTGAAAATGCTCAACATTTGTTTACAGAATCCTTTGAAAAAATACTTCCATTATTGGGAGAATATTATTCTGAACCAGAATTTCAGCAAAAAATTCCAGAATCATTAAAAAATTACATAGAAAACAATCCAATAAATTTATCAAATTATTTAAATAATTCAAAACAAACTTTTACGACTCCTCAACCAATATTATTTAAAAATGGAAATTTATATTTAGGTCATTGGAATTCAGAAGGACAAATGGAAGGCTTTGGAAAATATTATTTAGAAGAAGATAAAATTTTCATTGAAGGAGTTTGGGAAAAAGGAATTTTAAAATATGGAAGAATTTTTTTACCTAATAATGAAATTTATGAAGGTGAAATTTCTAATAATTTATTTCATGGAAAAGGAAAAATGAAATATTCAGATAATACTATTTTTGAAGGAGAATTTTTAAATGGACAAAAAGGAAATGAAGGAAAAATAATATTTAATGATGGATGTATTTATGAAGGAAATTTAAAAAATGAAATTCCAAATGGAAAAGGAAAATTAATTTGGAAAAAAGATATAATTTATATAGGAAATTTTTTAAACGGAAAAATTGAAGGAAAAGGAGAAATTAAAAATGAAAAAACTGGAAGTTTTTATAAAGGACAATTTAAAAATAATTTATTTCATGGAAGAGGTTTTTTTTCTTTTAACTCAGGTTCAAATTATTTTGGAGATTATTATTTAGGAAAAAAAGATGGTGAAGGAGAATATAAAAAAAATAATGGAGTTAAATATAATGGAAATTTTACAAATGGAAAATTAAATGGAACAGGAATTATTGAAGATGATAATTATATTTATAAATGTACTTGGAGAAATGGTTTTGTTGTTGAAACTCCTGTTATTGATATTAAAAATAATGATAGTGCTCATACTGGAAATTTAGATCTAAATTTAATTGTAGAAAATGAAGATATTGATTTAGAAAATTTGTCTCATTTAGAAAAAGATAATTTACTTTATGAAGGTCAAAATTCTTATAGACCTATTGACAATGAATTTTTGAGCTAAATTTTTTTCAATTTTTTTTTTCAAAAGTTGTAGGTTTTTTTTTTTAAATTTTATATTTATATTTTTTTTTGTTTTTACCCTTTTTGATAAAAAAAAGGAACTATGTTTTCTTTTCTTTGTTAAAAGGGAAAATTAATTTTATTCGGGAACTTCTAATTAATTCATATTATAAGAATTAATTAGAGACAATATCGAATATTTTAGAAAAGAAATTTAAATTTATTAATTAAAACAATAGATTTATTTTTGGTTAAAAAATAGATTAAACTTTCAATTTAAATAAATAAAAAAAAATTAAATTAAAAAAAATTTAACTAAAATGTTAAATATAAACAATTTCAGAACAATATTACTGAAATCAAAGAAAAAAAAAGAGTTTTCTTCATTTTCTGAAATTCAATTAAATACAATATATAAAAATAATTCAGCAAGAGAATTAACAAAAAGAAATTATTTATCAAATAATTGTATATTTGATTTTTTAAAAATAAAAGACTCAGAAGCAAGATTAACATTAGATCATATTGGAGATGAATTATTATTAAATAATGATAAATTAATATCAAATTTAAAAATAGAACCAAATTTTTTTGATGAAAATTTATTTTTTAATAAAACTGTAAATGAAATTAAACCAAAAACTCCTTTAAATCAATCTTCCAATAATAAACATTTAAATTTAAGTTCTATTCAATTGAAAAAAAATCATAAAAAAATTCCTTTTCATATTAAATTAAAAAATATTAATCAATTTATAAATAAACCTTCAAAAAATAAAAATTCTCATTCTTTTAATAAAAGTGAAAGTACAAAAAATATTAAAAGTAAATCTTCTCCTTTTAATAATAAAATTATTAGAAATAAGAATTTTAATTTTCCAAAAAATATAAAAAATATTGATAAATCTTATTTTGATTTACAAAATATTTTTGGAGAAAAATTTGAAGTTTCAAATAATATATTTCAACAAATGAATGATTTAGATAAAAAAAATTGTATTTGTTATCTTTTAAATTTCATTAAGGAATTAAAAAGAAATAACGATATTTTAAAGAAAAACAATAATTTATTAAAAACTGAAAATGAAGAAAAAAGTAAAAATATTAAATATTTAAATGAAGAGATTAAATTATATGAAAGAGAAAGAAAAAAATCTTTAAATAATACAACTCCAAAAAGGAATAATAATTATAAAAAGAGTATTTCTCCAAATGTAAAAGCATTAAAATTAAATAATTCAAAAACTCTTTCTTCAAATAATATATCAAAAACAAAAAAAATAATATCAATGAAACCAAAAAAAAAATAATATAAATATATTATAAAAAAAATTAAAAAAAAAAGAGTTAAATATTAAATAAAAAAAAGATTTTATTCCTCTTCATCTAATTTTTCAAAATTATCATTATTATCTTTAAAAAATGTTTTATTAGAACCTAACCACATAACAAGAACAATAAAAAAAACAGGAATTTTAATAATAATTTCAATCCAAGATAATAAAATAAATAAATTAACATTTTTATTTTTATAAAACACAATTCAAATAAAATCAATAATAAAACTAATAATAAAACATAAAGTCATAAATAATGTTTCATTTTTAATATTATTTGGATTTGGTTGAAATTTATGTTTCATAATCATTGTATAATAAATAAATAAAAATATAAAAAAATTATAATCTGCTCTTTCAATACAATTTAATCCTGATAAACATAAACATCCAAAAATATAATATTTAATTACTTTTTCATTTGATTCAATCATATTTTTCACATTATCCATTTTAATATATTTAACAAAATATATAAAAAAAATTAAGAAATTTACCCTTTCAACTTTTTATTTTTATTTACAAACTAAAAAGAAAATTAAATTTTTAATTAATTATTTATCTTTCTAAAAATAAAAATTTGTTTAATTACTTTATCAGTTCACTTTTAATTTATTTTCATAATTTAAAGGTGATAAATATATTTTATT
>JAEEGK010006375.1_pt1 | contig 28412 bp, 32 predicted proteins | sample 8958771 | NCBI WGS metagenome assembly JAEEGK01 (sample SAMN16246547, study PRJNA631951) | gut metagenome | biome: gut microbiome; feature: rumen; material: SC-attached | host: Bos | place: Iran: Karaj | collected 2018-10 | reverse complement strand
CCGAGATAGAAGGAGGTGTAGCCGGAGATGACCTCTACGTAGGTGAAGGCGCCGACATAGCCCATGACGGCATCCTCTGCCTTGATCTTGCCCGCATCGATCATTTCGTTGAGCTTGAGCCCTGCCGCGATGCCTGCGAGATATCTGCCCTCATAGATGGATGCGAACGCATCGTGGAAGTTGGACTTCTTCTCGGTGTGTGCCATTGTGCCGGTCGCGTGGCAGAACTGCACATCCGGATATTTCTCGGCAGCCTCGATCATATAGGACTCGTGACCGAAGGAATCTGCGAAGATGATGTTGCAGCCGCGGTCTGCGAGGTCGGAAGCCGCCTCCTTGCACTCATTTGTCTCCGGGATATTCTTCTTAATGATGATCTGGTCATCCGAGAGACCGAGATTTTTCTTTGCCTCCTCCATCGCGTTGATGAAGTTGAGGTCGTAGGTGGAGTTTTCGTCGTGCAGGCAGATCAGCCCGACCTTGATCGTCGACTTGGACAGCTCGCCGCTGCCGCCGCCCTCGCCGCAGCCGGTCAGGACGCCCATGCCCAGCGCACCGGCAGTCAGACACGCCAGTAAAAATGCAGATTTCCGTTTCATATTTCGTTCCTTTCCGCGGGACCGCGCCCGCCCTTATCTATGACAGCACCCCTCCGGTGCGTGACAGCGGATCAGGTTTCCCCGGCGAACACAATGCCGTTCTCATCCATCTGCGTTACGGTCGCGAGTGCTTCCACGCGCAGACCGGCTTCACGCAGCGCATGACCGCCCTCCTGAAAGCCCTTCTCGATCGCGACGGCGGCACCGGCGCATTCCGCGCCCGCCTGTGCGATCAGATCGAGCAGCCCCTCGACCGCCTTGCCGTTTGCGAGAAAATCGTCAACGATCAGCACGCGGTCGCCGTGCAGCAGATAATCGCGCTCGACCACGACCGTGTAATCGGTGCCGTGGGTGTAGGAGTGCACCATCGTCTGATAGAGATTGCCCGAGACATTGCTCGTGCGGTGCTTCTTGGCAAAGAGCACAGGCACGTTCATCGCATAGCCCGCTGCGATCGCGATCGCGATGCCGGACGACTCGATCGTGAGAATCTTCGTGACGCCTGCATCCGCATAGCGCCGTCCGATCTCCCTGCCGAGCTCCATGATCAGCGCGGGGTCCATCTGGTGATTGAGAAACGACGAGACCTTCAGCACAGGTCCGGGCAGGATCCTGCCCTCCTCGCGGATACGGTCCTCCAGCAGCTTCATAGCAGAGTGCTCCTTCCGTCCGAAATGGGGATTTCTACCCCTCATTATAGCGTATTTGAGCGAAAAATGCAAGATATCCGCTCACGATATTTGACTTTTTTTTCACGGAGCTTTTGGCGATTTTGCCGCATCTGCAAGCATTCCGGCGCAGAATATCCGCACAACGGCGGAGATCACTGTCAAAATCTGTCCGTCAGCGGCGCACAACCGTATCCACAAAATGCACAGATATTTTGCCTGAGGTTTGTGAAACCCGCCGATTGATTTTTTCCGGAAAATGTACTATAATATAAAACGAATCTGATATAAAGGAGCAATTTACCATGCCTGATATCCAAATGAACAGCATAACCGTCAAATTCGGAGGGAGCTCGCTCGCAGATGCGGCGCAGTTCCGCAAGGTCAGGGCGATCATCGAGTCCGACCCGGACCGCCGCTACGTCGTTCCGTCGGCGCCGGGCAAGCGCTTTTCCACCGATATCAAGATCACCGATCTGCTCTACACCTGCCAGCGGCTTGCGGCAGAGGGCGCCGATTTTTCGGAGCCGCTGGAGAAGATCCGCAGCCGCTATCTCGAGATCGCACAGGAGCTCGGGCTCAGCTTTGACCCGACCGACGAGCTCGACCGCATTGCCTACCGCCTCAGGGAGGGCGCGACAAAGGACTTTGCAGCCAGCCGCGGCGAATATCTCAACGGTCTGCTGCTGAGCGATTTCCTCGGATTCCCGTTTGTCGATGCCGCCGACGTGGTGCGCTTCAGCGAGAACGGCACGCTGCTGATGACCGAAACGATGATGGCAATGCGCGAGGTGCTCGCAAAGTATGACCGCGCGGTCATTCCCGGCTTCTACGGCGCAGGACCCAACGGCGAAATCATCACCTTCTCGCGCGGCGGCTCGGATATCACGGGGTCGCTGGTCGCAAGAGCGGTGCGCGCGAAGATGTACGAAAACTGGACCGATGTTTCGGGCGTGCTGGTCGCAGACCCGCGCATCGTGCCCGGTGCAGCCGTCATCAACACGATCACCTATGAGGAGCTGCGTGAGCTCTCCTACATGGGCGCGACCGTGCTGCACGAGGACGCGATCTTCCCGGTGCGCGCGGCAGGCATCCCGATCAATATCCGCAACACCAATTCCCCGGAGGACCCCGGCACCCTGATCGTCTCGGACGACAGCGCCGACAGCGACACGCCGACCGGCTACACGATCACCGGCATCGCGGGCAAGAAGGGCTTCTGCGCAATCAATATCGCGAAGGCAATGATGAACGGCGAGCTCGGCTTCTGCCGCAGGGTGCTCTCCGTGCTCGAGGAGGAGGGCATCTCCTTTGAGCACATGCCGTCGGGCATCGACACCATGACGATCATTCTCGCCGAGGAAGCGATCAAGGGCAAGGAGAAGACCGTGCTCTCGAAGATCCGCAAGGCGGTCAGCCCGGACACCTGCGACATCGAGCACGGCATCTCGCTGCTGGCAGTCGTCGGTCGCGGCATGCGCCGGACACGCGGCACGGCAGCGCGCATCTTCGCAGCGCTTGCACATGCGCGCATCAATGTCAAGATGATCGATCAGGGCTCCAGCGAGCTCAATATCATCATCGGGCTGCTCGAGGGCGACTTTGAAGAGGCTGTCCGCCGCATCTACGATATGTTCGTCGGCAGTGCGGCGTCGAAGGACTGAGCCGTTCTCCCGAAAGACAAAAGGGAGGGTATTCCGCAGCGGATACTCTCCCTTTCGTTATGTTGCAGTGTTTCGCTAAAATAAAAAAGAATAAAGAATAACGAATAAAGAATAATAGCGGTGTCCCATGTTTGCAGGCAAAGATGGGAAGGATTCAGATCAAATGGGATGCCGCTTACTCGGTGACGGTTTCGATGATCGCGGGTGCCCAGTAGCTGATGACCAGCACCAGCTCAAACAGCCCCATCAGATAGGGCAGCAGGCGCTGCCACAGGGGCTTATCCTCGCGGAGAATGTACCGATAGCCCAGCGTGTTCGCGATCAGCATCGGCACGAGCCCGAGCGTCAGTGCCATGCCGCCCCCCTCCCATTTCGCCATCGGCAGCATGGCGTCGGGGTTGGGAACGTAGGAGTCATGCGACAGATACATCACCGCAAACCAGATCAGGCAGCCCAGTGCCAGAAGATTCAGCAGAATGACGCAGACCGCGCGTCCCTTTTTCTCATGCATGTTGTTTCTCCTTTCCTCTGCGGAGCAGCAGCTCGGCGGCGATGCAGGGCAGGATGCCGGCGGCATAGCAGAAGAGGTCGCCGACGGAAAAGCCCGTGCCGATGATGATGCGCAGCAGACAGTTTGTGATGTGCAGCCTGTCGCAGAAGCCCCAGAGCTGCAAAAATTCGACGCAGAAGGCAAATGCCAGAATCCCGAGCGGCAGAAAGAGCCCGTATCGCGGGTGCTCCGGGAGCACCGCGCGCCAAAGCGCCCAGATCAGGATGACGACGAGCACGTCGCCGAAGGAAGCGCGCAGCCAGCCGTGCGCAAATTTCCCGATCAGGATTTCGGTGACGAGCAGCACGGCGGCGGCGATTCCGCAGAGGATGCGGGTCGTTTTCGTCCGGTCCATGCCGTTACCCGATGCGCACCGGCACGGTCTCCTCGCGCGATTCGACGCCCGCGGCACAGACCGTGACAAAGAGCAGCCCCGTGCGTGTGCCGACGCTGACGCAGCGTCCGTTTTCCTCGAGCACGACGCCCTCGCGCGTGTCGTCCGCCCAGAAGGCATCGACGATGCGCTTTGTGATGTAAATCTCCGAATCGGCGCAGGTGATCTCGGCGAGATCGTCGGGCAGCAGATCGGAATTCTGCGGGAATGTCAGCCCCGCATAGGCTCTGATCTTCGGTACGCGGTCGGTGTAATGCTTCACGCCGGAATAAACCGTTCCGACAGCGGTCAGCGCCAGCGCCGCGTAGACCGCGATGATGCGCCGGACAGCGCGCTTTGATTGCTTGTCGATCATGATGATTCCTCCTCCTTTTTGTCAGGTTGACTGTGTTTTTTTTGCGCGGTATGCCTGAACCGCCCAGACGGTCAGCACGATTGCGAGCACCGGCACCATCACCCAGAGCACGATCGTCAGAATGATATCGCCGAGCACCCCCGCCATGAAGCCCGTATCGGTCGCGTGATTGAGCAGAGCAAGCCCGACGCTGACCGCGATCGCGATGCTCTGTGCGGCGGCGAATCTTTTGCAGCGCTGTGCCGATCGGCTGGCGCGGTCGGGATCGGGTGCGGCATCGCTCTCCGGTCGGTTCATGCCGATGATCGAGAGGATCAGCAGCACCAGACTGAGGATCGACATGCCGATCGCTCCGATCAGCGTCCACATGGCGGCGTCGAAATCGCCGCCGAGGGTCGGGAAGGCAATCCACAGAAAGACCGCGATCAGAAATGTGACGATGCATGCAGCCATTGTCTTGTTCATGTTGTCCCTCCTGTTCAGCGGCGCACGAGCCAGACGATCAGGTCGATCAGCTGGAGCAGCAGGCAGCACGGCATCGCATAGATCAGAATCAGCGCGCCGAAGAGCCCGTGAAAGCTGCGGCTTTTGTCGCGGATATCGCTCACGGCGGTCAGCACATACAGAATCTCCGGCAGTGCCGCCCCGAGCGCAAACGCGAGATACGGCGACAGCTGCGGCGCGAGATGCCCGCAGACCCACACGCCGAGAAAGCCGATGCATCCGGTGAAGCTCATCGCCGCGAGGAGCATGGGAATCAGCTCGTAGTTGTCGCGCTGAATGCGGCTGAGCGGTCGGATGAGCGCACAGCAGACGACCGTCAGCGCGAGACAGATCAGAAAGCCGGTCACGGTGCACCTGCCTTTTTCTGTTTGTGCCGCCGAACCAGCCAGACGATCAGGTCAATGAGCTGGAGCAGCACAAGCGACGGAATGATGACCATGAGGATCAGCGCACCGACGATGCCCGCGAGAAAGCCGGTGTCGGTCGCGATATCATAGGCGGCATAGGCGGCAAAGCCGAGCTCGGCGACCAGAATCGCCAGCGCAAAGATGACGTAGGGCGAGAGCCTCCAGCGCAGTCTCTCCCCGAGCCAGACGGCGAACAGCCCGAGGCTCAGCACCGTCGCGACGATCGCCGCCCAGAGCGCATAGAGCTCCCACTCGACAGTGCTGCTCAGCGAATGGCGCTCGGCAATCGCGAAGAGCACCCACAGAAGCCCGCTCGCGCCGAGCGAGATCAGAAAGTGCTTCAGCTTCTTATTCAGAAACGTCTCCATGATCGGAACCCTCCTTGTGATGTCTGATTGCGTAAACGACCGGTGTCGCGGCGAGAATCACCGCATGGACCGGCAGGACGAATGCGAGCATCAACGCGCCGACAAAATAGGAATCATCGCTGCCGTCCTTCATCAGAAGGAACGCGGCGACCGCCCAAAGGGCTGCCTGCACGGTCTGTGCGGCTGCAAAGACCGAATAGGGCGCATCTGCCCGGCGGAGCAGCAGCACCGCGAGAAATCCGATGCAGACCGCAGTCGCGGGAATTGCCGCGATCAGTGCATCGCCGTTTGCGGCGGCACAAGCCCAGCAGAGCCCCGCGATGCACAGCGAGGTCAAAAAGCGTTTGGCCTGCGGCTGCATGTCGCGCACCTCCCCCGTCAGTCGGCGGCGCGGAGCGTCAGCAGCAGCGCGGACAGATCATGCTGCCGGTCCGGGTGTGCGCGGTATTCTGACAGACGCGAACTGCACTTCCGCTCGAAATAATCGTACTGTCCGGCGGCTGCGATCGTGTCGGTATGCTTTGCCATGACCGCGTAGGCGTCATCGGAGAGCGCACAGAGCATCTTCACGTCGAGCTCGTGCAGCGTGCCCTGCTCATAGCGGCGGATGTTGTAATCCGCGATCAGCGCGTCGGGGCGCGAAAAGCACAGCAGCCCGAACATCGCGAGAAATGCGGCAGTCAGCACCGCGGCGGTCGGAAACTTCACCCGGAGCTGCCGCAGGATCAGCACGAAGAACACGATGCCGAGCAGCACCATGAACCATGCGGTATACACGCGGAGCTGCGTCAGACCGTAGGCGCGGATATAGAGCAGCATCTTCGCAAGCGCGGTCGCGATGATGAACAGCGTGAAGCCGCAGAGCATGATGACATAGACCGACAGCGCACGGGTCCTGCCGCCCTTGGCGCAGCTGTTGACGATCAGCAGCACGAAGAGGTTGATGACCGCGATCGCGCAGAGCTCGAAGAAGCCCCGCCGCGCATATTCCGAATAGATCATATCGCCCGGGAGCCTGCCCGCAAATGCCGAGAGGAAATAGCCCGTCTGCGAGATCACATAGGTCAGATAGAGCAGGCAGATCGGCGTGATGCCCGCGAGCAGCCCGAGATTCGGGAGGCTGCGCAGCCCGGCACAGCGCTCCGCGTGGGCGTCGTCGTCCGGAAAGCCCGCTTCCCTGCGGAGAAAGCCCGCATAGAGCGCACCGAAGAGCCAGAAGCCCACGGGAATCCCGATCACAAGCTGGATGACCAGCGTCCAGACGTCGTCGGTCAGCAGCGCGCCGAGCCCTGCCAGCAGATCGGAGACGCCCTCGTCGGCGGAGGCGAGCAGCGATGCCACGATCCATGTCAGCGGAACGGTCGTCAGCAGTGCCAGCAGCACCGTGCGCAGCTTGGACACCGAATCGGATGCTTTGCCGGTGCGCGCGAGCACCTCCGGCGCGGCACCGAGGCTTTTCAGCGGCTGCACGATCACCGCGCTGAGCAGGTCAAACGCGAACCACCGCGTCACGAACCGCACCCCGCCGCAGACCGCCTGAATCCACCAGAGCACGCCGCAGAAGAGAAAGACCGCGCAGAGCGTGCGGACAAGCGGATTTGCCGTCAGCGAAAAGACCGCCGAAAACCCGCACAGCACCGCGAAGATCAGCCTTTGCACCGCACCGGCGCGCTCGCCCGATCTGCGGACATAGACCGCGGCGCCGCCGAGCAGCACAAGGAAAAACACCGTCGCCGCGAAGCCGTCTGACTGAAACAGACAGCAGCGCGTGAAAAATACCCCGAGCGGGAGTGCCAGCAGTGCAAACACCGCGTCATGCGGCTGAAACTGCCGTTCCTGCTTCACCGCAAAATCCGGAGCAGCCGCCGGAAATACCGGCATGATATCGGGCTCGTTCATGCTGGGTCAGCCTCCTTCTTCACCGTCGCGGACATACTCGAGCACATCGCCGGGCTGGCAGTCCAGCTCGCGGCAGATCGCCTCGAGTGTGGAAAAGCGAACCGCCTTCGCCTTGTTGTTTTTCAGGATCGAAAGGTTCGCGGGGGTGATGTCAATGCGCTCTGCCAGCTCACCGGCGGACATTTTGCGCTTTGCCATCATCACATCGAGATTGACTATGATGGGCATGTCATCTGCTCCTTTCAGCCCTTCAGATCGTGTAATCGTTTTCCTCGCGCAGCGTCACAGCCATCGCGACGAGGTTTTTCACCACGCGGACGATCAGTCCGGCAAACACGGCGATAAACGCGACAAAAAACGCGAGCTTGCGCCAGAAGCCCAGCACGCACCACACAGCCGCGACCGCAAAGCAGCACCACGAGATCACGCGCAGGCAGCGCTCATTGCCGGAGACGAAGATCTTCTGCGCGGCGATGTTGCTGAGCATTTTCAGCAGCTCCCAGAGCGCGAGCAGCACGGGGAGATCGGTGAGATAGAGGCAGGTCGTCAGCTGCACATAGATCGGCGCCCGCTCCGAGACCGCGTCATACCACTGCGCCGCGACGGGGATGCAGAACAGCGCCGCAGCGGCGACGGCAAGGGCTGCCGCCGTCAGAATGCGCGAGAGCGTCAGTGAGCGTGTCTTGTCCCATTTGAGTTCCATAGAAGGGTTCACTCCTTTCGTTGCCCCTATTATAGCACATCGCTTACCGTTTGTCAATAGGTTTTTATTGTTTTTCGATATATTTTTTCTGAAAATCGGAAAGGGGGAATCATCATGGCGCGACCGCTGCAAAAAAAGCGACCGGAACGCACACGGGGGCAGCGGATATTTTTGCTGTGTCTGCTGCCGTTTTGCGCATACGGGCTGCTGCTGCTTGTTTCGGTGATCTACCGTCACACGCTGATGCGGGTGCTGCCGCCGTGTCTGCTGCGGACGTTCACGGGGCTGAAATGCCCGAGCTGCGGGATGACGCACAGTGTGTTTGCGCTGGCGCGGCTGGATGTGGTGACGGCAGTGCGGGAAAACGCGGTGATTCCGGCGCTGGCACTGCTGGCGGTTCTGCGGTATATCGAGCTGTGGGCGGAGGCGATGGGGAAGCCGCGGCGGCTGATTCCGCGCAAGGCGTGGTTCTGGTGGGGCTTTCTCGCCGCAGTGCTGATCTATTCCGTGCTGAGAAATGTCATTTGAACAGTTTCTTTTGCGTTGTTGCCCTGCCCGCAGGCATCACCGCCGCAATAATGTCATATTCGTGCAAAATAAGTAAAAAGAAGAGGCTCGCTTTCGGCGAGTTGCCAAATTGACAGCACCGCATATCCATAGTATAATAATGATAAGCGCAGGAAGCCAAGCTGCGCTTTCCACAGAAAGAAACATCATGAAAAAAGGAGTTACCAGCCATGAAGTACCTGAAATCGACCCTTGCTGCCATGTCAGCACTGCTCATGCTCTTCACCGCGACAGCCTGCGGTGAAGCCTCCGAGGAAGGCAGAACCAAATCGCAGGACGACGTCTCCGTCGGCACCGATGCGGTCGACGCCTCCGCAGACCCCGATATCAAGGGCAAAGAGATCGTCTGGATGGCGACCTATGACCTCAACCCCACCGGCAATCAGGACCGCTCTGTCGCACTCTCGCTCTTCGAGGACGTCTACGGCGCAAAGATCAAATACCGCAGCACCACCGACGACGGAAAGTTTGACGACCTCGCCGCGACCATCAACAGCGGCGACCAGCTCGACATGTTCCCCTATGAGTGGGCGGCGCTCCCCAACGGCGTCACCAAGGGCATGTACGACCCGCTCGACGAACAGATGCAGTATTTCAACCTCGACGCCGCCGAAAACGCCGACATGAAGTCGATGGCAGAGCTGTTCAAGTTCAACGGGCATTACTATGTCGTGCCCTACGGCACCTCCGACCCGCTCGCGATCACCTATTCCCGCTCGCTGATGCAGGAGGAGGGGCTTGACGACCCCTATACGCTCTACAAGCAGGGCAAGTGGGACTGGAACGCATTCCTCAGCATGATGAAGCAGTTTGTCTCCAATGCCGCTGACGGCGAGCAGCGCTACGGCGCATGCGGCTGGTTCGGGCAGGCGATCCTCCAGTCCACCGGCGACACCGTCATCAAGTATGACGGCAAGCAGTTCTCCAACAACATCATGAGTGCGTCGATCGAGCGTGCGGAGCATCTTCAGGAGGAGATCTCCAAGCTCGGGCTCTTTGAGCCGTCGTGGCACGGCAGCTTCCCGAGCGAGGGCAATATCCTCTTCTACGGCATGGCACCGTGGGCACTGGGTGCCTCCAACGCCGAGAATCCCGACGGCGATATCTTCATCGTGCCGTTCCCGAAGGACCCCGAGTCCGACACCTACTACCTCAACATGAACTTCGGCGCGGTCATGCTCGTGCGCAACTCCAAAAACGCCGACGCCGTCGCCATGTACATCAAATGCTCGCGCATGGCACAGACCGATGCGAAATACAAGGCGGCTGACCGCGAGAAGGCGCTGATCCAGCAGAAGAACGCACAGGGCAAGGTCACGAGCTTCATCACCGAGGAGCAGTATGACTTCATGCAGACATGGTACGATCAGTCCAAGATCAAGCCGGTGTTCGATTTCGGCTACGGCATGGGCGATCTGATGTACCGCGAGACCTACGATTACGAGACCAGAGGCGTCATGAACAACTGCGCAGACGCGATTCTCAATCAGGTGCAGTATGTCAACACGCCGGACACATGGGCGGAGATCCGCTCGCAGTGGAGCAGCGTTGTCGATACCGTTGTCGCGGAATACAACGCAAAGCTCGGCAGCTGATTTTTTAACACCATACACAAAAAGCACCAGCCGGATTGCCAAAGCGGCAAAACCCGGCTGGTGCTGTATTCTTTCATAGACGGAATCCGTCCCCATGATCGGCGGGATTCACTGCAGGAGCAGCAGGAGAGGAACACCTCCTCACTGCTCACTCCTGACTCGACCTCCCGCCTGCCGTTTCCAGACTCACAGCATCCCGTACTGCTTCGTCGTCAGGGCGCGGTGGGCACAGTTATAGCCGTCGCTCATCAGGCGCATGACCGCAGCCTGATTATAATTCGCCGTGCCCGGTCCCTCCTGATTCTTCCCCGCGATCGGCGCGGGCTTTCCGAGCTCTGCCTTGATCATCCATTCGCCCGGCTGGATCAGCTGACAGGTGCACGCCGGGTATTTTTTGCGGTCAAGCCGGAAGCTCTGGTCCATCGTGATCACCATGAACCGGCGGATGCCCCTTGCAAACAGCGGCTCGAGCGGGTCTGCCGGGACCTTCTCCATCGGCGCGGGTGACGTGTCGCGCTGCTTCGGCGCCGGGGCACTGCGCACCTCCTCGGGCAGCACTGCCTCGGGCACCACGATCGACTCCATCTGCTGCGAGGGGTCCAGCGGCTTGGGCTGATGCACCTGCACCGTCTCCTCCTCGGCTGCGGGCTCCTCCTCTGCCGCCTGATCGGTCGGCTTTTCCGCCTGATCGGGCTTTTTCTGCGCCTTATCGGCGTTTTCGGGGCGCACCGCCTCGCCGAGCTGTGCCGCCGGATAGGGGAACGGCACGGCGGCTGCCGCAGCCAGCGCCTCCAGCATATCCTCGTTGCGCGGCATATCGTTGAGACAGACCGTGCCCGTGCGGGTCGCCGATGCCGTGTCGATGCCGACATAGACGCGCAGTGCAGCCTTGTGCAGCTCATAGAGCGGCAGCTTGCGCAGCACATCCTTGACACGGTCGGCACGCAGCACGCCGTAGGGCTTTCCGTCAATGACCTCGATCGCAAAGCCGGTATTCGGCGTCAGCAGGGCGCGCATGTCCTGCCCGTTCCAGAGGCTGAATGCGCGGCGGTAGTCCTTCAGCGCAAAGAGCACGGCGTTGATCGCGCCGATCGACACCCCGGAGATGCCCGTCATGTGCGGGAACAGCCTGTGCTGCTCGAAATAGCGCAGTGCGCCTGCCTGAAATGCGCCCTTGACGCCCCCGCCTGTCAGTGCCAGTCCGAATGACTCCATACTAAAACCTCCCTGTGAAGCATGCGGATCAACCCGCACGCCGTTCGCGATGTGATTCTGATACCCGTTCCCCCGGGCAGTTGATCGCCGTTCAATATCATGATCCCGCATTCAGAGCGCCGCTTCGCCCAGCAGATAGGTCTGCCGGTCGCGCATGACCGCGATCCCGACGGTGCTTTCCCCGGCAAGCGCGTCCGCGGGCAGATAGAGCGAATAGCAGTTGGATGCCGGAGAATCCAGCCCCAGAAGCGCGGTCTCGCAGCAGGGGAATGCCTCATAGGTCCTGGCGCTGTCGCCGCTGCCCACCGTGACCAGCACTGCCTCGTGGTCGGAATAGCGCGCGTCAAAATCGCCGTAGATATGCAGATATCCGCCGACGGTCTCACTGTGTGCGGTCGGCGGGGCAATGCCGGAGAGCTCGTGCAGCACGCCCGATTTTTCCGCCGCCGGCGCGGGCATGACCGGTGCCTGTGTGAGCAGGTCTGCGATCCGCTTTTCCGCGATCTCCACGAAAACATAATCCGCGGGCTGCGTCTCGAGCAGGTCGATGTGACAGGGCATCTCAAGCGAGAAGGCCGCTTCGCCGAAGCACTCCGCGAAAAACGGGATCATCGGCTCGGCAAAGTCGTCGCCGAAGAAGAGCAGACTGCCCTTTGCATGCGGCTGAACGGTCCTGCGCAGCGCTGCCGTGCTGTCGGGCGCCTCTGTGTGATTGTTCGGGATGCCGAAGGCGGGCTCCTCCTCGGGATTGGACACGCCGGGCATCAGCATTTCCCAGAGGTCGCCGCTGTGGGTGCTGCTGACCATGCGGTGCGCCTGCGGCAGATTCTGGTCGTTGTGACCGGCGGAGCGCATCAGCGCGGCAAAAGCCGTCATGGCGCCGTCGCCGTTCCAGTGCGAATCGCGCAGATAGTAGAGCGGGTATTCCGATTCCGCTGCGGCGTCGGTCAGCTTCTTGCGCAGATCGCAAACGGTGATATTGGCATGGGTGAACGCCTGCATCAGCCCGTCCAGATTGTTCTGTCCGCCCGTGTGCACATACCGCATCGGCAGATACTGCGGGTAGACCGACACCTTGTCGGGCGCACAGGCAAAGATCATTCTGCTGCCGTGCTCCGTGCAGTAGCTGCGCATCAGCTCGAGCACATGCACCGCGTGCCGGAGCGCGTCGGCGGACAGCGTGCCCGCACCGGTCGCATCCCCGACGGTGTCGGCGCCGTAGAGCCAGCCGCTGTGCCCGACGATGACTGCGGGCTCCGCGGAGGTCTTGAGCCACTCCGCGCTGAGCAGCCCGTAGCCGCTCCGAAGTGTATCGTGCAGCCCGAAGCGGTCGGCGATATACGCCTCTGCCGCCTCGCCTGCGCAGAGGTTCAGCCCGCCGTCCGCTGCCTTCAGCGTCGGTGCGGGTGATAAATTCTCCGTATCTGCGGGCTTCTGAAAGGGCATCGTCAGTGCCGGCACCGCCAGTGCGCCGAGCACGATTGCCGCATAAGCGATGCGGAGTGTCCGTTTCATATCCATGTGCGCACCCCCCTCAGAACCGCCAGAAGAAGCTCTGCGGATGAACGGCACCGCCGAGCGACAGCATACAGAGCACGAGCAGCCCGAGCGTCAGCAGCGAACCCGTGAGCTCCGAAAAGCGCGGGAAGCGTGCCGAGAGCTTCTCCGCGATCGCCTTCGGGAAGGGCTGTGCCAGCAGGAAGCTCAGCACGGCCGCACCGATGACGGCAGGCGTCAGCTGCTGCGTGCAGACCGAAAGGTCCGTGCGCGTGAGATGAAGCGGCGTGAACATTGCCCGGTAATACTGCAGGGCAGCGGCGAGATGCTCCGCGCGCAGCAGCACGAAGCAGAGCATCGCAAACAGCCATGTATACACATGCTGATACCAGTGGATTCTGCGCTTTTTGCGGCGCTTTCTGCCGACGCTGTGCAGCGATTCCAGCGTCATGACAAAGCCGCTGAAGATGCCGCCGAGCAGTCCGCACCAGCTTGCGCTGTACCACAGACCCGCACAGAGCCAGACGACCCATTTGTGCAGCAGGGCGCGGAGCTTTCCTTTGCGGCTGCCGCCCAGCGGGATGTAGACATAATCGCGGAACCATGCGGAAACCGTGATCTGCCAGCGCTTCCACATGCCGCTGACCGAGCCTGCCGCATAGGGGCAGTCAAAGCTCTCGGGCAGTGTGAAGCCGAACATCAGACCGAGCCCGACTGCCATATCGCAATAGCCGGAAAGGTCAAAATAGATCTGCAGCATGAAGCAGAGCGCGCCGAGCCATGCCAGCGGCAGCGCGAGCGTATCGCCTGCCGAGAATGCCGCATCGACCGCCGCCGCGAGGGTATCTGCCAGCAGCAGCTTTTTCGCGAGCCCGACGGTCATCCGCCGCAGACCCTTTGCGACGCCCCCGGCGGTCACGCTGCGGGTGTCGATCGCCCTGCTGACCTCCGTCCAGCGCACGACGGGTCCCGAGATCAGCTGCGGGAAGAACGAGAGCCAGAGCAGCACCCGGTAAAAATGCTTCTGCGCCTCCGCCTTGCAGCGGTAGACGTCGCTGACATAGGAGATGCCCTGCAGCGTGAAAAACGCGATGCCGAGCGGCAGATGCAGCCCGGGGAGCCTCCAAGCCGTCCCCGCGAGGTCATTGACCGATGCCGTAAAGAAATCGGCATAGCGGAAGACGAGCAGGGGCAGCAGACAGCCGAGCACACCGCCTGCACAGAAGAGCGCGCGGTGCCTGAGCTGATTGCGCATGAGCCATGCGGCACCCCAGCTCCACAGTGCGGTGAAGAGCATCAGCAGCAGCGAAAGCGGGTCGCCGAAGCCCAGAAACAGCAGGCTTGCCGTCAGCAGCAGGATATTCCGGGCGAGGGTATATCTCTCCGGAATGAGCAGGTGCAGGCAGAAGACTGCGGGCAGAAACAGAAACAGAAAAACAGGACCGGTCAGTGTCATAAACGAAGCCGACCTCCGTTGCATCAGATTTTTTGCGCATCTGCACGGGATTCACAGCTTCCGGGCGCAGACGCGGCGGTGTATCGCCGGTATCAGCCTATTCAGATATAGTATACCACGAATCGCAGAATCTGTCAAGGAAAAAGCGCCGCGAGAAATCAGATGCCGGAAAGAATTGCGCAGTCGCCTCTCCTGCCGCGCCCGCATTTCCCGCTTCTCACAAATATGTGTGCATTCCGACAAATTGCGCTTGACACGCCACTGAAAATATGGTATAATAAACCAGACTGTATCAGACTGACAGCCCGGAATCTCAAATCAACTGAAAAAGGAGTGCATCCCTATGGCAAACGAAATCCCCTACAAGATCTATCTCGAAGAATCGGAAATGCCGACCGCTTGGTATAACCTCCGCGCCGACATGAAGGAAAAGCCCGCGCCGCTGCTCAATCCCGCGACGCATCAGCCCGCCTCCGTCGACGAGCTGTCCGCGGTCTTCTGCCGCGAGCTGGCAGAGCAGGAGCTCAACAACACCGACGCGCTGATCCCGATTCCCGAGGAGATCCGCAGCTTCTACAAGATGTACCGTCCGTCTCCGCTGGTGCGCGCCTACTGCCTCGAGCAGAAGCTCGGCACCCCCGCGAAAATCTACTACAAGTTCGAGGGCAACAACACCTCGGGCAGCCACAAGCTCAATTCCGCGATCGCACAGGCTTACTACGCGAAGAAGCAGGGTCTGAAGGGCGTCACCACCGAGACCGGCGCAGGTCAGTGGGGCACTGCACTCTCGATGGCATGCTCCTATTTCGATCTCGACTGCCGCGTCTACATGGTCAAGGTCAGCTATGAGCAGAAGCCCTTCCGCAGAGAGGTCATGCGCACCTACGGCGCAGGCGTCATTCCGTCGCCCTCCGAGACGACCGAGGTCGGCAAAAAGATTCTCGCGGAGCATCCCGGCACCGGCGGCTCGCTCGGCTGCGCGATTTCTGAGGCTGTGGAATATGCCGTGAGCCATGAGGGCTACCGCTATGTGCTCGGCTCCGTGCTCAATCAGGTGCTGCTGCACCAGTCGGTCATCGGTCTCGAGACCAAGACGGCGCTGGACAAGTACGGCATCAAGGCGGATGTCATCATCGGCTGCGCAGGCGGCGGCTCCAACCTCGGCGGTCTGATCGCACCGTTCGTCGGCGAGCAGCTCCGCGGCGAGGCAAAGTACAAGTTCGTCGCGGTCGAGCCGGCATCCTGCCCGAGCCTCACCCGCGGCACCTATGCCTATGACTTCTGCGACACCGGCAAGATCTGCCCGCTCGCGAAGATGTACACCATCGGCTCCAACTACATTCCGGCACCGAACCACGCCGGCGGTCTGCGCTATCACGGCATGAGCTCGACGCTCTCCGCACTGCGCGATCAGGGCATTCTCGACGCGGTTTCCTACAGACAGACCGAGGTCTTCGCGGCTGCCGAGCAGTTTGCGCGGATCGAGGGCATCCTGCCGGCACCGGAGAGCTCGCATGCCATCAAGGCGGCGATCGACGAGGCAATGCGCTGCAAGGAGACCGGCGAGGAGAAGACCATCGTGTTCGGTCTGACCGGCACCGGCTATTTCGACCTCTACGGCTACCAGAAGTTCAACGACGGCGAGATGCAGGACTACATCCCGACCGACGAGGAGCTCGCAAAGTCGCTTGAGAGCCTGCCGCAGATGTAATCACTGACTTCATAAGGAGTGTTGTCTCTTGAACAACATGCAGTTTCTTTCGGCTGCATTTCTGGCGCTTCCGAAATTCGACACCTTTTATCTGATCATCGGCGCGATCGCGCTTGTGCTGCTGTTTGTGCTCAAGACGATCAAAAAGGTACTGCGGATCGTGCTGTGCGTCGTCGCAGCCATTGCACTGGTGATCTGGCTCTCCAGCAAGTTCGGCATTGAGCTGCCGTTCTCGCTGCCGTTCCTGTGATACGGCACAACCAAAAGCAAAATCTGCGCAGATACGGTCATTTCGTATCTGCGCAGATTTTTGTCTGCGGATGATTTCCGGCAGTCGGTGACGGGGTCGCCGCTCCGATTGTCCGCATCACGGGCAAGTTGACATTTTCCGCATTTTGCGCTATACTTATAAGGAGAATGCGCAGAACCGTCGGTTCCGCGCAGGAGGCGTTTTCTGAGATGATTCCGATGCGAAAGTGAGGTGTTTGCCGTGCTGGAGGTCACGCTGCCGGGCACGGGCGGTACGATGCCGCTGAAAAACCGCTGGCTGACATGCTGTCTGCTGCGGCAGGAGGGCGAAACGGTGCTGATCGACTGCGGCGAGGGCACGCAGATCGCGCTGCGCTGCGCCGGGAAAACCGTTCAGCGGCTGCGGCTGCTCTGCTTCACGCATTATCACGCCGACCATATCAGCGGGCTGCCCGGGCTGCTGCTCTCGATGGGTCTGGACGGACGCACCGAGCCGCTGATGCTCGCGGGTCCGAAGGGGCTGCGCAGAGTGGTCGAGGGGCTGCGGGTCATCGCGCCGGAGCTGCCCTTTTCGCTGGAATTCACCGAGCTTGCGGGCGGCGAACAGCTCCGTGCTGCCGGGCTGCTGATCGAGCCCTTTGCCGCACAGCACACGCTGCCGTGCCTCGGCTACCGCATGACGCTGCCGCGGGCGGGCAAATTTGACCCGGAAAAGGCAAAGGCGAACAATGTCCCGATGCGGGCGTGGGGGCTGCTGCAGAAGCAGGAGACCGTCGGATACGAGGGCGTGACCTATCACCGCGATCAGGTGCTCGGACCGAGCCGCCGCGGGATCGTCGTGACCTACTGCACCGACACGCGCCCCGTTGCGGCGATCGCGCAGTACGGCGTTGACTCCGATCTGATGATTCTGGAGGGCATGTACGGCGAGCCCGACAAGCGCAAAAAGGCGCTCGAAACCAAGCATATGATGTTCACCGAGGCGGCAGAGCTCGCGAAGGAGGCGGGCGCACGGACACTCTGGCTGACGCATTACAGCCCGTCGCTGCCCGACCCCTGCAGCTGGCTGGACGCACCGCGCGCGATCTTTCCGCAGACCTTCTGCGCCGCCGACGGGCAGTCGGTCGACCTCTGCTTTCAGGAGGAATCGAGAGAAATTGAATGAGAAATGAGAAGTGAGAAATGAGAAATGGTCCCGGTGCCGTGTGTTGCGCGAAACGGGCACGGCTCTGCGTAAATGGACCCGGAGGGAAATGCCGGCGCGGGCTCCGCGCCAACTTCTCACTCCTCACTCCTCACTGAACCTCCTCACTTCTCACTCCTCCCTCCTCCCTTTCATTCCGCATTTTTGTCCCACAAATTCTGATTCACCGCCGGAACCCCGGTTTGCCGCGCGCAGACCGGGGCTCCGGGCACATTTCCGGCAGGAAGGAGACGACCCATGCAAATCTGCCAGCCCGTTTTTCCCGGCAGCGGCATCCGCTGCACCGAGGTCATCGACCCGAAGCTCCACGGCTGCCTGCTCAGCCTGCATTTTGCCGTCCCGCGCGATGCCCGCACCGCCCCGATGCACGCGCTGCTCACCGACCTGCTGACCGCTGCCTCTGCCGATTATCCGGAGATCGGGGCACTCTCTGCCCGGCTCGACGCGCTCTATGCCGCCGACCTCTCCGCCTCGCTCATTCTCTGCGGCGACAGCACCGACCTGCACTTCACAGCCTCATGGCTCGACGACGCCCTCACGCCCGACCGCCTGCCGATCACCGATGCGGTTCTTGAACTTGTGCTCGGCTGCCTGCTGCGTCCCCATGCGCGGAACGGCAGCTTTGACCCCGCGCTCTTTGCGGTCTGCCGGCAGAATCTGATCGACGAGATCGACGGCATCCTCGGCAACAAGCGCGAATATGCGCTGCAGCTCGCCGCCGAGACTGCCTTTGCCGGAGAGCCCGCCGCGATCCCGCCGCAGGGTGACCGCGATCTCGCGGAGACGGTCACGCCGCAGGAATGCTTTGCACTCTGGCAGGATATCCTGCAGACGGCACCGATCGAGATCATTGCCGTGCTGCCGCGCGAAAACCCGCAGATCACAGCGGCGCTCCGTGCGGGCTTTGCCGGCATCGCACGAACACCCCGACCCGTCACATGGCTGGCGCCGAGCCCCTGCCGCGCCGAGCCCGTGCTCGCAGAGGACGCGATCGCGGTCAGTCAGTCAAAGCTCGTGCTGGTCTACAAATACCGCAATATCCCGCGCCGCACCGCCGAGCTGCTGACGAAGATGCTCTCGGGCACCGGCACCTCGCTGCTCTTTGTCAATGTGCGCGAGCGCGAGGGGCTCTGCTATGACTGCTCCGCGACGCACTCGGCGCTCAAATGTGCCGTCGTGATCGAATGCGGCGTGCAGCCCGGACGCGAGCAGGCAGCCGCCGACGCGATCTGCGCGCAGATCGAAGCGCTGCAGACGGGCGATTTCCCCGATTCGCTCTGCGAGGAGGCAAAGCTCAGCACCGAATATGCCGCAGCGCTCGCGCTCGATTCGGCATCGGGCATCGAAAACCGCGTGGCTGCCGCCTATTGCTGCGGTGAGACGCCCTCGCTGACCGTTGCGGACAGTGCCGTGCGGGCGCTGACCCGCGCAGACCTCACCGAAGCCGCATGCAGGCTCAGGCTCGACACCGTGCTGATGCTGCACGGCACAGAAACGGAGGCGAATCCATGACCCGGACGCGCATCACGGACCCGCTGACCGGTGAAAGCTGCATCTGCATCCGCGAAGAGGGCGCCCCGGAGCTCCGCATCATGGAGCAGCCGGGCTTTCACACGGTCTCGGCACAGCTCGGCGTGCGCTGCGGCTCCGTCTGCTGCCGCTACCGCAAAAACGGGCAGATCTTCACGGTCCCGGCGGGCACGGCGCATTTTCTCGAGCACAAAATGTTCGACAGCCCCGCAGGCGACATGGCAGTGCGGTTTGCAGCGCTCGGCGCCTCGGAGAACGCCTTCACCGCCTTTGACCGCACCGTCTATTATTTCTCCGCACAGCAGAATATCCCGCAGGCGCTGCGGCTGCTGCCGGCGCTCGTGCAGACGCCCTGGTTCCTGCCCGACCGCGTCGACCGGGAGCGGCTCATCATCGGGCAGGAGATTCAGGAGTATTCGCTCGATTCCCCCGAGGACAGAGTCTTTTTCCAGCTGCTTGAGGGGCTTTATCACGCACACCCGGTGCGCTGTGACGTCGCCGGGAGCCTCAGCAGCATCGCGGAGATCACCCCGGCGCTGCTCTATCAGCTTCACCGCGATTTTTACCGCCCGGACAATATGGTTCTGTGCTGTGCGGGCAATCTCACCGAGGAGCAGGTGCTTGAAGCCGCCGCCGGGCTGCATTGTGAGACCGCAGAGCCGCTCCCGGAGGTGCTGCTCCCCTCAGAGCCCGGCACGCCGCGTCTGCCGCTGATCCGCAGTGAGATGGATGTCGGCAAGACGCAGTTTGCGCTGGGGTTCAAGTCGGCGCCGGTGCAGGGCACAGAGCTGCTGCGGCAGACCCTGCTCGGAGAGCTCGTGCTCGATCTGCTCGCCGGTCCGTCGTCGCCGTTTTACCGGTCGATGCTCTCGCAGGGGCTGATCAACGACACCTTCGCGACCAGTGCCTTCACGGGCAGCAGCTGGTTTGCGCTGATCGCCGAGGGCGAATCCGACGAGCCCGAGCGCGTGCGGGAGGCATTCTTTGCAGCCGCCGCCGATGCGTGCAGAACCGGCATCGACGAACAGCGCTTTGCCGAGCTCAAGGCTGCGGCATACGGCGATGCGGTGCTCTCGTGCAATTCGCCCGCTGCCTGCGCCGAGGCGATGCTCGATGCGGCGATGTGGGAGATCGACTCGCCCTTTGCGCGCACGGCGCTGCTCCCCGCGCTCACGCCCGAGGACGCCTGCCGCTGCATCGCGGAGCGCCTGATGCCCGCGCAGAGCTGTCTCTCGGTCATCGACCCGAGCCCCGCGGAGTGATGTGCCCGGAGCCGCACTGCGGGCATTCGCCGAAAAATACAGTTTGGAAAGAAAGGATCCGACATGCCGAAAATCGTATGGGAGGGCAATCAGAAGGCGTGGGGATTGCCCCACAGCGGAGAACCGCTGCATCCCAATGCAGTCAGAATCAAAACATCCGAGCAGCCGTTCAAAGACAGCTTGCCTTACGGCATCCCGCCAATGCTGATCTGTTTCCTGACGGTGTTTCTGAAAGCGTTCCTGAATCGGGAGTCGCCGATCGACCCGCGCTTCCTGCTGCCTGCAATGGTGATCGGATTGACCGTTGCCTTACCTCTGCACGAGCTGATGCACGCGATCTGCTACCCCGCGCAGGCTGTGGTTTGGGTCGGATTGTGTCTGCGCAAGGCTGCGGCTTATGCAATTTCGTTCTGTCCGCTCACACGACGAAGGTATGTCATCATGTCGCTGGCGCCCGCGCTGCTCGGCATTGTGCCGCTGACCGCGTTCATTTTTCTTCCGGTCTCATGCAAGCCGCTGCTGACATTCTGCATGGTGTCTGCGTTCACAGGGCTGATATCGCCCTGCCCGGATTATATGGACGTCATCGCCGTGCTATGGCAGACAGAGCCGGAGGATATGATACAGGCTGCAAATGACGGTCTGTATCAATTCCGACCGCACACGGAGCGTTGATCTGACCGGTGAAATCAAAAAAGGAGAGACCGCCATCCAAACGGTCTCTCCGATTTTTATTTTTTGCTTCTGGCATTGCGCGCACCGCCCCGGCGTTCGCTGCCGCGGCGCAGATCACAGCGCTTATCCTCGCTGACCTGCTTGAAATGCTGCAGTTTGTCCTCAAAGCTCATCTCCGACTGCGGCACGGAGCGCTTGGGCTCATAGACGCGCGGCTTGCCGGGATCGCGCGGCTTTTTCTGCTTCTGGGCTGCGGGCTTCTGCTCCGCCGCCTGCCGCAGAGACAGACTCAGCCTGCCCTGTGCGGTCTGATCGAGCACCTTCACGCGCACGGTGTCCTGCTCCTGCACAAAATCGCGGATATCGCGCACAAAGCTGTCGGCGATCTCCGAAATATGTACCATACCGGTGACCTTCACAGGCTTTCCGTCCGCGTCCTGCACCGTGATCTCCACAAACACGCCGTACTGCGCGATGCTCTTGACTGTCCCCTCATAGATCGATCCGATTTCCAGCTGCATAGCCCTTCCCTTCACGCGCTCAGTTTCTGGAGGTATCATAGAAGCGGCGCTCATTCGGGTAGGCATAGTTGAGCTGTTCGATCGCAGCCTTTTCCATATAGCCCTCGATGTCATCTGCCTCTACAAATTTTTCCAGTTCCATACGCTCTGCATCCGCGATCTCGATCGCATGCTCCAGCTCCGAGATCTCCTGCCGCTTCTCGATCAGCGTCCCCTGCGTTGTGATGATCTGCACGATGCACACAACGATCACTGCCGCGATCACCGTTCTGGTCACGATCCATTCGATGATGCTGCGGCGCTTTTCCTTCTGACCGCGCTTGCGTTCTCCCTTATTGTGTTCCATAATGCTCTCTCCGTTGTCCTTTGTTCTGCCCGGTCTCCCCGGGTATGCCTATCTATTCTCTATTATAGCGCATTTCGCCGGAGGGGTCAAGAGGTTCCGGCGAAGTTTTTTTCGGTTTTCGCAAATTTTTTGCGGTTTTGACGAAAAAATCGCGTGACCGGCGTGCCGCCGCCATGAAAGCAGCCCCGGCTGTCACCAGATAGAGCGCCAGCCCGAGCACTGCGCCGAGGATCATCCAGAGCTCCGCGCGCCCGTTGCCGAAGCTGACCGCGTAGCACTGCACCAGCAGAACGCAGCCTGCGGCATAGAGCGCATCCTCGAGCACGACCGCAATCGCCGGATGCGGCAGCAGCACGCGCAGCAGCCGGAAGCAGTCCAGCAGCAGCCCGAGCCCCAGCCCGAGCACACAGCTCCCGAGGAAGAGCCATGTCTGCGCACGCACCGGCATCAGATAATCCGACAGCGCCATTACCGCAGCAGCCTCCCGAACAGCCCGCGCGGCTCGGTGCGGTCGCGGTCGCCGTAGCGCAGAGCGGCGATCTCGCCGTGGATCTCCAGTGCGCCGCTTGTCATGTTCAGCTCCCCGACCGTCAGCCCGCGCCCGAGCACGGTCAGTGCGCCCAGTGCGGTATACAGCAGAACGGTGCGGTCGTCAAAGCCGGTGACCGCCGTGACGCCCGAGAGCATCAGGTGTGCGCGGTCTCTCAGGATCAGCTCATGCTGTGTCTGCTCCATGTGACAGCCCTCCCATCACCGCAGTATATGCGGCGGAACGGGCGCTTATTCCGGCTTTGCGCTGAAATCTGCAAAATGCGTTTCGAGCAGCTCGACTGCCTGTGCGCCGTTCATCAGCTCGGTCAGCGCCGCCGTGACCTCCGCATACACGTCGGTTCTGATTTCCAGCAGCATGGTCACCTGCTCGCCGAAATCCTGCTCCGCGATCATCACGCCGTATTTCGGCAGCAGATAGATCACGGTCGGGTAGAGGTCATAGCCGATGACGAGCCGGACGCGGTTCGCCTCGCAGAGATGCCGGATCTGCGCCGACTTGACCGCCGCCGCCGCCGCCTCGGAGTAGGCGCGCACCAGCCCGGGCGCCCCGAGCAGCACCCCGCCGAAATACCGTGTGACCACACAGCAGACATCGGTGAGCCCTGCCTTCTGCAGCACATTCAGCACCGGCAGACCGCCTGTGCCCTGCGGCTCGCCGTCATCGCTCGAGCGTGCCTGCCCGTTTCGCAGATTGTATGCCCAGACATTGTGGCGCGCCTTGTGGTGCTTCGCCTTCACCTGTGCGACCAGCGCGGCGCAGGTATCTGCGTCCGGTGCGGGGAAGAGCTGCGCGATGAACTCCGAGCGCTTCTCCGTCACGGATGCCTCACAGGGCGCCGCGGGCGTGAAATATTCCGTCATCTCACTGCACCGTCAGCGTAAAGGGCAGATATTCAAACTCGAACACCGTGCCCTCGGAATTCGAGACCTCCTTGCTCTCAAGCCGGAACTGATAGACCGTGCCGGGCTTGGAGTCGGCAGGCAGGTCGAAATAGCAGGTGAACAGCGAGCCGTCCGCGGTCAGATTCGCGCCCGCGGCAGCCGAATAGCCCAGAAGCTGCTTTTTCACATTGGCGGCGCAGGTCGACGAGATGCCCTGCGTGACCGTGCCGTCGAGATATTCGGTGAAGAGCCCGTCGGTGAAGACCGGCGTCAGCGCCGGGTCGTAGATCATGCGGATGCCCATGAAGGCGATGCCCGGGTTGTTCCTGATCGAGACGGTCACGGGCACATGCTTGGCGCCCGCCTTCGCGGTGATACTGTCCCCGTAGAGCGTGCTGACAGTGCCGGTTTGTTTGTTCGATCTCGTCGTCGATGCAGCAGTGGTCTGCGCCGCACCCGAGGCGGTCGTCTGCCCCTGCGCATCCGTGTAGACGGTCTGTGCAGCCGTCTGTGTCCCGCCGCCCGCTGCCGTGCTGCCGTCCGAGGTCGGCGGCTCGGACTGCCATGCGCCGGTCGTACCTCGCAGATCCCGGCTGTCCTCCGCCTGGCTGTCACCGCCGGCAGGCTGTGTCTGCTCTGCGGTGCTCTCCTGCGGCGCGGTGTCGCTCAGGCTGCTGCTCAGATCGGTGACATCACCGGAGGTGCTGCTTTCCCGATTGCTGCATGCGGTCGCTGTGAGCAGCAGCAGCGCCGCGAGACAGCATGCGATTCTCTGTTTGTTCTGTGTCATGAGGTTCTCCTTTCAAATTCAGCCGGGAGCCTGCGGACATTTTCCCGCAGCTGCTCCGCAGGCAGACGCTTCACCGAGATCACGGTCAGACGCGGCACGGCAGCGGCGATGCGGAGCAGCTCGGCATCGGGCTGCGGCGCGATCACAATGACCGCGGCTGCGGGGTCGTGCGTGAGCACATGCCGCAGCAGAACGGAAAACCGTCCGCTGATCGTATCGGGCAGCGCGGCAAGCAGCCGCAAAAGCTCCAGTGCCGCAGCAGGACCCGTCTGTGAGGCGGTCTCCGCGGGCTTGCCGCCGAGCTCCGTATTAGCCAGAAAGCGCACGGGGATCCGCGCATGTGCCGCCGCGTACAGATAGGACGCGCAGACGCGGATCGCCAGCTCAAAGAGCGCATGGTCGGAGACGCGGTCGCGGTCGGTCGGGCGCGTTGCCGAATCGAGCAGAACGGTCATGCTCGGCGCGGCAGTCTCCTGATACTGCCAGACCATCGGCGATTCCGAGCGTGCGGTCGCGCTCCAGCAGATATCGCGCATCGGGTCGCCGTCCGCATAGGGGCGGATGCCGCAGATCGCGAAGCGGTCGGGGATCAGCGTGCGGTTGAGGATATATTCCCCCGAAAACCCCGGCGGCACGGCGGTCTGCAGATCGACCGGCGTGACCGCGGGCAGCACGCGCAGCGTCGCCTGTGCGGCGGGATAGGGCTGCGAGAGCTCAGCGGTGCCGAAGAGATCGGAGAGCACGAGCACCGCATGCGAGACCGTAAAGATTCCGCGCTTGGTGCACTTCACCTGCCATCTGCGCTCGATACGCCGATAGGGGCGCAGGCTGAAAAAGCTCGACACAAACCGTGCGCCGTCCGAGACCGCCGACTGCCCCTGCGCGAAGACCAGCGAGGCATCGGTCGTCAGCTCCGCCTTGACCCACGGCAGCGGGAGCAGCTTTTCGCTGCACACGGTCTCGATCAGCTGCACCGTGTCGCCCTCGCTGACCTCCTCCGCGGAGAAGGCGAGCGAATAGCTGAGTCTGCGGTAGCCGAAGCGCCGCAGCAGCCATGCCGGGAGCATCACCACTGCACCGCAGAGCAGCAAGATCAGAAAGAGCGTCATGTCTTCTTCACCGGGACGCTCTCAAGCAGCTCGGCGGTCAGATTCAGCGCTGCTTCGGTGTCGGAGAGCAGACTGCCCGACGCATGGAGCCGGTGTGCGCAGACCGCGGAGAACACCGCCTTGACGTCATCGGGCAGCAGATGATCTCTGCCCGCGACGGCGGCATTTGCCTGCGCCGCTCTGCGGAGGGCGAGTGCGGCTCGCGTGCTCAGACCGAACCGGAGCTTCGGGTGTGAGCGCGTCGCATCTGCGAGATCGAGGATATAGTCGAGCACTGCCGGCGACGCCGAGACCGTGCGCACGGCAGCCTGTGCCGCCGTGACCGTCTCCGGGTCGGTGACGGCAGTGACCGCGTCAAGCGGGTCGGCGGTCCGGCGGTCGGCAAGGACCTCGCGCTCGCGGTCACGCGGCGGCTGCCCCATTTTCAGCCGCATGAAAAAGCGGTCGAGCTGTGCCTCGGGCAGCGGAAAGGTGCCCTGCATCTCGATCGGGTTCTGCGTTGCGAAGACGAGAAACGGCTCGGGCAGCGGATATCTCGTGCCGCCGCCGGTCACCTGACGCTCAGCCATGCACTCGAGCAGACCCGACTGCGAGCGCGGTGCCATGCGGTTGATCTCGTCGGCGAGCAGCAGATTGGTGAACACCGGACCCTTGCGGAACTGCATCTCGCGGGAGCCGTCCGGGCGCTGCGCGAGCATCTCAAAGCCGGTCAGATCGGCAGGCATGAGGTCGGGTGTGCACTGGATGCGCCGGAAGTCGCAGCCCGCAGCCCGTGCCATCGCCTTGACCAGCGTGGTCTTGCCGGTGCCGGGCAGGTCCTCCAGCAGAACATGTCCGCCGCACAGAAGCGCGAGGATCATCTTCGAGACGGTGTCATCCGCGCCGAGAATCACCGCAGATACGGCTTTTTTCAGGCTTTCGGCGAGTGCGGGGATATCAGAGAGCGTGACAGCTTGCATGAGCAGCCTCCTTTTTGCGGGAAACGGCGGTTCCGCCGTGTTTGCTTCATTCCGGGCAATGCCCGCATCTTATCTTATTAGTATATCATGAAACGGTGCATTTGTCAATTCGGATAGAAGTTAGAAATTAGAAGTGAGTTAGAAGTGAGAAATGAGAAGTGAGGAGTTGTTCCGGGCGCCGTTTTTTCGCGTGGGCACAGAAAAAAGGCATTCCCCCTTTTTTCGGGAGAATGCCCGGTCGGAAACCTTATGACTGCCCATTATCGCGTTTTCGGCTCAGACACAGGCTCAGAAACAGCAGTGCAGCGGCAGACATTGCCAGCAGCGTCCCGCCTTCGTCGCCCGTTTTCGGCGGCGGCGCATCCGTCAGAGCGGTTTGTGATCGCTCCGACGCGGCTGTCTCCGTGACAGCCGTCACGGAGACCGTCGTTTCGGTCTGCGTCTCCGATGCGGGCGGTTCCGTTTCTTCGGCTTCGGTCTCACCGGAAAGATTCCGTCTGATCTGTGCGATCTCGCTGTCCGTCAATCCGAGTTCCCTGATATACGCCTCTGCCATCCCGGCAAGATCATCGCCGGGCTCCGGCGCTTTGTGAAACAGCAGAGACAGATATTCGACGATCAGCGACCTGACCGTGGGCTCCAGCTCTGCGGGAACCGGCTGCTGGATGCCGTCAACCACATGGTAGTAGTTCTGATAGGTGACGGCAAAATCATCCTGCACGGTCTCAAGCCCGGCGCCCATCAGGCATTCCAGCAGTGCACAGGTGACGCCTGTGCGGAGCTTTCCCTCCATGCAGTGAATCAGATAGGGTCCCTCGTGCTCACCCAGAAACCGCAGCGTTCCTGTCATCGAGCAGCGGAACGAATCCGACGCATACGCCGTCGTCATGTCGGCAAAATAGATATCGCAGCCGGAATAATAGGTCTCCGCATAGCCGGGGTAGGCTTCCGCGACCGCCCTGTTCTCCGCGAGGTTCAGAACGGTCCGGACCCCGGCTTTTTCCGCCTCGCGGTCTGCATAGGCATTCCGCCCGAGGGTCGGGTCGACCGGGCTGGACGAGCGGTACAGGATCCCCTCGCCGATCGTTCCGGCGGTGACCGTGCGGAAATTGGCGAATTCCGCATCGGAAAGCCCGGGGTAATCCGCCCGTTCGGCTGTGCGGCGCAGATCGTAGAGGCTGAGATATCCGCTGACGGCGCTCTCCGCCGCAAGCACCGGCATCTGCGGTCTCATGCAGGCGCAGGCGAACAGCAGCGTCAGTGCTGCCGCAAGCCGTTTCTTTCCCGGTATCATCATGTTTTCTCCTCACTGTATTTTCAGATAGGCGTCGAGAATGATTTCCGCGTGATCGAAGGCGAGCCCGCTGTTGGCGGTGATCGCAAAGCCCTGCGCGGTTTTGCGGAGCGCTGCCGTCAGCACGGTGCCGCCGCTTGTCAGCGTCAGTGTATAGACATCGCCGCTCTGCTGCACATCGAGCGCAAACCACTGTGCATCGAGCGCGTCGTCGCCGCTCAGCACCGTGCAGCGCTCTTCATCGACCGCCGCAGTGTAGGCGCAGCTGATGACTCTGCCGCGCGGGTCGCGGGCAACAGCGCTGTAATTGCCGACCGGAATGAGCGTCTCCGCGGTCACGCCGGTCTCCTCCCGCAACTCGCGCGCCGTTGCCTGTTCGAGCGTTTCGTCGCTTTTCAGGAAGCCGCCCGCCAGCGCCCAGTGATTCATGTACGGATGCTCGCCGCGCCGGATCAGCAGCAGATCGCGGATTTTGCCTGCGCGCCTGCCGAAGATCGCCATATCCACGGCGACCGACGGGCGGAAATAGCTGTCGATATTGTAAGCGCCGAGGAACAGCTGCTCGTCGTTCTCCTCGCCGAGCGATTTGGCTGCGAAGGCGGTTTTCAGCTCCTCCTTCGAGCGCTGCGAATAGAACAGCGGAATGACGCCGTTGATGTGGTCGGCGCCGCGCGGGGTGAGCCAGAGCCTGCCGTCGTGCAGCTCCATGAGCTTGTTTTCGAGCACGAACGCGACCTCATCCCTGAAATATTCGCAGAAATCGAGCCCGAAGCGCGCCCGGAACGCCGCCAGATCGACGAACGCGAAATAGAACGCGACCGAGACCATTTTTGCGATGCTCTCCTCCTTCGGCAGCCGATAGATATCCTGGATCGGGAATCTGCCCT
>JAEEGK010006374.1_pt1 | contig 28413 bp, 19 predicted proteins | sample 8958771 | NCBI WGS metagenome assembly JAEEGK01 (sample SAMN16246547, study PRJNA631951) | gut metagenome | biome: gut microbiome; feature: rumen; material: SC-attached | host: Bos | place: Iran: Karaj | collected 2018-10 | reverse complement strand
TACTCTTTCTTTTGTCAAGAAAGGAAAGCAGTGTTACAACAAGAATATTTGAGGAGATCAGTAGACCGATCGCCTCAAACACGAGAGATAATATCTCGAAATCTGTCATAAGCATCACCTCCCTTCGAAATGAATCCTCCGGGAGCAGCCACCCTCGTCATGGGTACTCTGTTTGTTTGTGAGCACTTGCGTGTCACGGTTATTAATTATATAGGCTCGACCAAGCCATTTCAATAGCGTAAATGTAGAAAAACAGGGTAGTAAATTGTGCAATTTGCACAATCAAGAACCGCCATTCCTTTCGGGAATGGCGGTTCTTTTTGGAATTTCAGTTAAAGATCTGAATGTATTTTTCAAGCACATCCGCTGCCTTGTCGATGTCATTGGTCTTATCCTTAACATGATTGATCGTAGCTGCGATGTTTGTAACGCTGGCACTGCACTCCTCACATGAAGCTGCATTTTCTTCCGCGATGGCACTGAGATCCGAGATCGCGGATACCACAGTGGTCTTTGCCGCGTTAAGGGAATCCGTGTCTCCTGAAATGCTGGTGATCTGAGTAACGGAAAGATCCACCTGTTCCTTGAGACGCCTAAAGGATTCCTGTGTCAGCATGACCTTTTCCTGTTCGGACTTTATTATACCGCCGATCTCTCCGATAACCTTTGAGGATTCGGAAGAAAGGCTTACGATGTCCTCTACTATCTCGTTGATCTGTTTTACGGATTCGGCTGAATTTGCTGCAAGTGCTCCGATCTCATCCGCAACTACCGCAAAACCCTTTCCGGATTCTCCTGCTCTTGCGGCTTCGATGGAAGCGTTCAGCGAAAGGAGTCTGGTCTTGTTTGCTATGCCCGAGATCATATCTGTTGCGGCAGTAACCCTGACGATGGCCTCGTTCAGCTTGTTCATGTGGTCCGAAATGTTTGTCGCCGATTCAACGGACTTTAATGATGCTTCATAGACATCCGAAAGATCTTTTGAAGAATTCTCCGAGATCTCATTCATGAGCTTTGAGGATTCGCTCAGAGTTTCAACACTCTGTACCACGGATTCAATGTTGTGACCGATGCCTATGATCTGATCGTTAATGGTCTGAATGGTTCCGTCGAGTGAGCAGGCAGTGTTTGAAAGCTCGGTTACAACGGTGTCGATGACATCGGCTCCGCTGGCTACATCGGTACACAGCGCCTGATTTTCTTTAACGATCTCCTTTAAGGAAACTGAACTGGTCTTAAGATCGCCGACTATCTTATTCAGACTGTCACGAAGCTTCTTGGATGAATCTATGATCGCAGCGGTTTCCTTTATCTTTGATGATACGTTGATCTCCTCCGAGATCTTTGCTTCCGAAAGACGTGCGGTTGCGTCCGTAACCTTCTGCAAAGGCTTTGTAACATAGGCCGAAACAAAGGTTACCAGAACACCGAAGACTGCGATTATCAATGCTGCGACGATGATCAGCTGATTCATAAGGGAATTGATCGCTTTTGATATGTTTTCCGATCTCTTTCCGGCAAAAACCATGCCCACACGGTTTCCGTTCTCATCATCCAAAGGCTTGTAACAAACCGTGTAAGATTCGTTGTAGATAATAACCCCTTCTTTTACAACTGTTTTGCCGTTGCCGTATACGTCTTTTGTGATCTGTTCATCCGCAGAAGTTCCAAAGGCTCTTTTACCCGAACTGTCTTTGATGGATGAAATGTATCTGGTGACAGAACCGTCGGGATAGGCTTTAAACACAGTCATCTCGACATTTTTTTCTTTTGCGGAATCGATGTATTCGTAATCTCCCTCTGTTACCTCAACCCCCGTTACCGTTGACCAGTCGGCGCCGAAGTAGCTGGCGAGCGCATCTGTGTAGATGTCGAGCACATCCACTGTTTCATTTTTCAATTCCTGTCTGATCTTGTACACACTCACGAAGGTGGAAAGAACCAGTGCCACCACGAGCGGAAAAAGGCCGACAAACAAAAGAATTGTTTTCATTTTTACATGTTTTTTCATAAATCATGTCCTCCAATGTTGTTACATGAGCACAGATAGCTCATTATTTGGTCATATTATAACATATTGAAAGAAAAGAATACACAAACGATAAAAATATTTTAGCAAAAAAAGCATATAAAAAAAGTGCCCTAAGGCACTGAAATCTGTTATTGTCCGCGCTGTCCCTGACGACGTACCGCCTGTCCGCCCTTAACATTGGTGTTTACCGCACCGCTGCTAAACTTTCCGGCATTCTTTCCGCCGTTCATTGCGGGATTGGGATTTGCTTTTTTGTTGCCTCTTGCCATTGCTTCGAAGCCGGCCTGACGATTGCTCTTATTGTTCATGATCTCTTCCTCCGTATTTCCAACCCGGCCCCTCAGAGTCGGGGGAGAACCGCGTCTGTCTCAATTGTTACTCTTGAGTGGATTATATCACCGCTTTTTCAGCTTGTCCATAAGGATTTTTCCGCTTCCGAAAACGTTTTTCGAAACGTGTTGATCACCCTTTTCTTATCGGTGGTCCAAAGAGGAGTCACGAGAAGCCCTCTCGGTCCGTCTCCCGTGAGCCTGTGCACAACAGTTTCCTCCGGAAGAAGTTTCACAAGTTCAGAGACAAACATGACGTACTCATCCATCGTAAACTCATGTATAATTTCGGGCTCCTTAAGATACATGTCGTAAAGCGCCGTCCCACGTAAAACATGCAAAAGCTGCAGCTTGATCCCGTCAAGCACAGGATCCAGCTTTGCCAGATACCTGACTGTCTCCCTCACATCTTCCCTGCTCTCTCCCGGAAGCCCGATGATCACATGCACGATCACTTCCAGCCCGGCTGTTTTTAATCTTCTGTATGCATCATCAAAAACATTCAGACTGTAGCCTCTGTTGATGAGCCGTGCTGTCTTCTCGTGGATCGTCTGCAACCCCAGCTCCACCCACACAGGTTTCACTGCGTTAAGCCTTTTCAGCATTTCGATCACGTCATCTCCCAGGCAATCCGGCCTCGTCCCCACCGAAAGCACCAGAACATCCGGATCTTCCATGGCTTCGCGGAACAGTTTTTCAAGCCTTTTTAAATCTCCGTATGTATTTGTGTGGGACTGAAAGTAGGCAATATATTTTCCGTTTTTGATCTTTGCAGCCACTTTCTCCTTCGCTGCCGCCAATTGCTCCTTAACGGAGGCAGTGGAGCAGGCATATGCCTCCTCGGCGCAGAAAATACAGCCTCCGGTCCCGCAGGTCCCGTCCCTGTTCGGGCAGGTGCAGCCCGCGTCCAGAGAGATCTTGTATACTTTTGTTCCGAAACGCCGCTTCATTTCGGCATCCAGCGAATGATAGACCATTTTGCTACTCCTCGGCCCTCACGTAAAGCGTGAAGTGATTCTTTTTGTAATCCAGCATGCCTTCGTTTTTCATTCTGGAGAGCTCCGAGCTCATAGCGCTCCTGTCCACTGCCAGATAATCCGCCAGCTGCTGGCGGTCCAGTCGTATGTCAAATTCCTTTTTTCCCGCATTGATGGAGGCTTCCGTCAGGTAGGAGATCAGTTTCTCCCGGGTGGATCGTTTGGAAAGATGGCGAAGCTTCTGAGTCAGCGCCCTGTTACGGGTCGAGAGCATGAGGATCAGATTGTCCTTCACCCTGTTGTGGCAAGCGCAGCCTCTGTCACAGACCTTTACCAGTCTGTCGGCGTCGATCATCAGCACACAGGAATCTTCGATGGCCACCACGTTTGAAGGCACGACTTCCCCTTCATTGATGGCGTAATTCACCGCAAAGAGCTCACCCGGGCGGATCTCCTGCAGGATATCGCGATTGCCCCAGTAGTCCACCTGCTCCGCAATGACTCCTCCGGTCAGAAGGATGCATGCGGAGTCGATCTTGTCCCCTGCGCGCAGCAGGTACTCTCCCTTACTGTAGTGCAGCACCTGACCATCCATGCAGGTCATCAGACCTCTGATCTCCTCGGGCTTCACACCGCTGAACAGCACGCATCTCGCCAGCATGTTATCCACATTCAGGCACTTCGAAGCTTCATTGTAGCATTTTCTTTCCATGGTATCCTCCGTAAAATGACACCATAACCCCATTCCCAAAGGTTCACTTTTTGACGCCTTGGGGACAGGGCGGTTTCATTTCTGTTGTTTTTACAACATATATTAAATAATTAATACATCAGGGTTTGCAAAAAGTCAAGCATAAGGATTGACATCTGTGATATAATAACCGCTGAAATGATACTATCACGGAGGAAAAAATGAAGGACTTATACAGCTCATTACTGAAAAATACTCCCGCCACAGCCACCCCCACCCCCGCTCCCCTCGACATCAAGAATGTGGATGATATTGCGGATGCTGCAAGGACTGGGCTCATCAATCTGCAGGATTTTCTGATTAATGTTGTGGTTCCCGGGATACTCAAAGTAGTTTTTGCCATCATCATTTACATCGTGTGCAGGAAGCTCATCGGTCTGGTCATAAAGCTCACAAAGAAGGGCATGGACAAAGCCAGATTCGAGAAGGGCGTGGAAAGTTTCCTTCTGTCCCTGATAAAGATCGCTCTCTACGCACTCACTGTCTTCGCGATTTTTGAGATCTTCGGCATTGCCACCACCACCATTGTTGCGGTACTGGGCTCGATCGGTCTCACCATCGGTCTTGCTTTGCAGGGTTCCCTTTCGAATTTTGCGGGAGGCGTGCTGATCCTTGTCTTAAAGCCCTACATCGTGGGGGATTACATAGTGACCTGCGGCGTTGAAGGAACTGTCGACTCCATCGACATCTTCTACACAACTCTCAAAACTCCCGACAACAAGATGATCGTGGTTCCCAACGGCACCATTTCCAACAGCACCATCACCAACGTATCCCACGAGCCCGTAAGACGCCTGGATCTCACTCTCCCCGTAGCTTACGGCTCCGACATTCCAAAGATCAAAGAAGTCCTTACAGGCATATACGAAGCGGACGAAACCACTCTTAAAGACAAAGGTCTTACTGTCTTCCTGGGTGAATTTGCCGACAGTTCCTTAAACATCGGCTTCCGTGTCTGGGTAAAGTCATCGGATTACTGGCCCACCAAGTGGAGACTTCAGGAGATCATCAACGAAAAGTTTGCCGAAAACGGCATCGAAATACCCTTCAATCAGCTGGATGTACACCTGGACAGATAAACTTCCGTCTTCCGTCAAGCATTACCATGTCAAAGAAAAAAGAGGCACGTCAAACTTCGCTGTGCCTCTTTTCATATGCATCATTTTCGATCATCAGATGTCGAAGGAACCGAGTTCGCTTCCGTTAAATACGTAGTAAACCTTGCTCTCTTCAGGTTTAACATAAAGTTCGATCTGCTTAAGATCTCCGATCTCTCTCTTAAGATCGAATTTCCAAACGTCCTTTGCCATCTTAACGAAATCATCGGTTTCGTATCCCTTACCGCCAAACTGTACGGCGATCTTGGTCTTAATGTCCTTTACGGCTGCTGCCTTAGGGGCTTTTTCGGGCTTCTCCTCAGCTGCCTTTGTTTCCGTCTTAGCCGCAGAAGTCTTTGCGGTTGTCTTAGCAGCAGGCTTCTTGGCTGCTGCATCTGTTGTAGTTTTCTTTGCTGCCATCTCTTTCTCCTTCTTTTTTTCAAAAACATTTGATTTTGTGTACAAATATGTTATCTTTTTAGCATAATAATGCTTTAATTCATTATAATATAAGACAATTCTTTGTCAACGGAAATTTTTTTCTTTTATTATCTTTTTTGTTGTTTTTACAACGTTACATTTTCCGTACTGTGTGGTATGATCTTAACAAAGATAAAACAAGGAGGAGAGTCATTATGATAAGAGCAGCTATGTTTGATACCAAACCCTATGACAGAGAAAGCTTCGATAAAACAAAGCCCGAAGATCTGGAGATCACCTACTTCGATACAAAGCTGGATCCCAGGACCGTGGAGCTTGCCAAGGGCTTTGACACCGTCATTGTCTTCGTAAACGACGAGCTTTCGAAAGAAGTGATAGATAAATTATATGAATACGGAGTAAAGCTCATCGCCCTCCGCTGTGCAGGCTTCAACAATGTGGACGTAAAGGCCGCCTATGAAAAGATCCATGTGGTCCGTGTTCCCGCTTACTCACCGGAAGCAGTGGCAGAGCACGCAATGGCCATGCTTTTAACTTCTGTCAGAAGGATCCACAAGGCCTACAACAGAACAAGGGAATTCAATTTCAGCATAAACGGACTGGTGGGCTTTAACCTCCACGGCAAGACAGTGGGCGTTGTGGGAATGGGAAAGATCGGAAAGGCTTTTGCAAAGATCTGTCTGGGCTTCGGAATGAAGGTCATCGCCTACGACAAATTCCCGTCGGAGATCCCGGGGGTCGAATTCATGTCTCAGGAGGATGTCCTTAAAAACAGCGACATAATCTCCCTCCACTGTCCTCTCACCGATGACAATCACCATCTCATAAACAAGGCTTCCATCGAAAAGATGAAAAAAGGCGTTGTTATCGTGAACACATCCCGGGGCGGCCTCATCGATGCGGAGGATCTCCTGGAAGGCATAAAATCAAGGCAGGTGGGAGCTGCCTGTCTGGATGTTTACGAAGAAGAGTCCGATCTCTTCTTCGATGACCGCTCGGGACACATCCTTGCAGATGACATCCTTGCCCGTCTCCTTTCCATGCCCAATGTGATCCTCACATCCCATCAGGCCTTCCTCACAAGGGAGGCACTGGAAGCCATCGCGGAAGTCACTTTCAACAACATCAGAGGCTTCTTTGCGGGAGATGATGTCCTTGCCAACGAAGTCTGCTACAAATGCGAAAAAGTCGCGGAATGCAAACGATCACGTCAGAAAAGATGCTTTTAGACAGTAAAAAAGCAGGCACCTTCACAAGGTCCGCCTGCTTTTTAAATACTTAAACGTTTCTTTTTCACCTTTTTCGGCCAGCATTTCCAGGAGAAAGACCAGTTTCTTTTCCGTATCCGGATGGATCTTCCAGAAAGAAGTCTCCCACTTCTGATACTTTAACGGTTCATCCTGCCTGTAATCCTTCCCGAGATAGACCTTTGTGGCTGCCAGCCTGTCGCAGAACATCTCTTTAATGTATCTGTCCGGCATGGGCACCGGTGTCAGCTGTTTTGTCTCCGGGTCCGCATCCATCCAGTACTCATAGTGATGCCTGTTCCTGCCCTTGTGGTGCATCCAGGCAAGGCTGTAGCCATGCTCCTTCCTTTCTTCCCTTATGGGAGAGTGCTTTCCCGTCCAGTACTTTGCCCCGGGAATGAATTCCGTGGGTGAGTACTTGGAAAGATCGTGGAAAAGGCCCTGAAAACCTATGCCTGCCCTAAAGCAGTACATGATCACCAGATGCCTGTGTTTGGTTATGGTTCTGAAATGTCTGAAAGGATGCATGCCATTCTCCGTCATTGATCGTTTACGATGATATCATAAACCTCTTCTGGCGTGTCCGCAATAAATTTAGGTCCAAGTTTTTCAAGGGACTCCCGGGTCCTGAATCCCCAGCTCACGGAAATGCAGTCGAGTCCGGAATTCACTGCGGTTTCAAAATCCACGTTGGAATCTCCGATGTAGACCGCATCCTCTTTCTTTGCACCCATCTTTTCCAGTGCTGCCCAGACCATGTCCGGCGCCGGCTTCTTGTTGACGCCGGCTCTCTCGCCTTCAGCGTCATCGAAAAGTCCTGTAAAGAACACGTCACAAAGCTTCCTCATGGCCGCGTCCGCTTTGTTGGAAACGCAGGCAAGCTTAATGCCCTTATCCTTAAGTTTCTTAAGAAGTTCGGGGATGCCTGCATAGGGCCCCGTCTTGTCCATGCTGTGGGCGGAATAGAAAGGCATGAAGATGTCCAGCATCTTTTTTACGGTCTCTTCATCCGTTCCCGCGGGAGCTATGCGTTCCACCAGCTTTGGGATACCATTCCCCACGAACATGCGGATCTCGTCAATGGTGCGAAGGGGCATGCCCATCTGTCCGAGAGTGTAGTTGCAGGCAACGGTCATGTCGTCAAGTGTGTTGAGTATTGTGCCGTCCATGTCGAAAACGGCGACTTTATATCCGGGCATATCAATTCCTCCGATAACATAATCTCATGTGCAAAAAAACTCTGCACCGGAGAATGATTCTATCACAATGTAGATTTTTTCACAATCATGTTCTGGAAAGTTGATAATAGAATCCGCGCTTCGCGATGAGTTCCTCGTGGGTTCCGGACTCCATGATGCCCTTGTTTCCAATGCACAGGATCCTGTCTGCGTTTCGGACGGTTGAAAGTCTGTGGGCCACAATGAAGGTGGTCTTGTCCTTAGTGAGCTCATCCAGAGCTTCCTTTATGATCATCTCGGTTTCCGTGTCAATGGCACTTGTGGCCTCATCCATAATGATGATGGCAGGGTTCTTCAAAACGATGCGGGCAAAGCTGATGAGCTGCCTCTCTCCTGCGGAAAGATCCGCTCCCCGCTCCTCAAGCATATGGTTAAAGCCTCCGGGGAAGCGTTCTATGAATCTGTCGGCATGGATCAGCTTCGCACTCTCTATGCATTCTTCGTCGGTCGCATCCCATTTTCCGTAGCGGATGTTTTCAAGGATGGTACCCTTAAAGATGAAGGGGTCCTGCATGAGAACACCCACTTCGTTCCTTAAGGATCTCAGCTTGATGTCCCTGACATCCGTACCCTCGATGCGGACAGCCCCCTTCTTTACATCGTAGAAGCGTGTCAGCATGTTTATGACCGTGGTCTTTCCCGCTCCTGTGTGTCCCACCAGGGCGATGGTCTGCCCCGGCTCCACGTGGAGATTGAAATCCTCCAGGATCGGAACTCCCTCGTCATACTCAAAAGTAACATGATCAAAATCCACCGTTCCCCTGACGTCCTTAAGTTCCACCGCGTCCTCTTTGTCTGCTATGTCCACGGGATAGTCGATGGTGTCAAAAACCTGCTCCAGGTTTGAAGAAACCTGGGCCAGATCCTGGATGATGGTGGCGATCTGGGAAATGGGATCTCTGAAGGACGACATGTAGCTTGTGAAGGTGATGACTGTTCCCGCAGTAACCCCCATACCTCCGGCCAGGATCAGCGCCAGTGCAACCCCGTAGATCGCAAGGGTTCCAACATTCCAGAAGCCCATGGTGATGGGAGAATTGAGACGTGAAAGGATCACGATCTTCCACCAGGAGTGAACGCTCTTTTGATGGATCTCGTCGTAAACCGACTTGTTCTTTTCGATCCTGCTGTAGTTCTTTATGATCTGCTCTCCCATGATTGATTCCACAAGGAAGGCAGATCTGTTGGAGTTCTTGGCTCTAAGGTCTGTCCATTTTTTTGAGAGCACCCTCTTTAAAAAGGACATACAGGCTATCATGGGGATGACCGTGGCAAACACTACCAGAGTGAGCAGGGGGCTCAATGAAAGCATGAACACACTGACCACCACGATCTTCACGATGTAGACCGCGAACATCAGTACATAGTTTGAAAAAAATGACGCCAGTCCGTTAATATATTCCGTAACCCTGACAACGATCTTACCATCGGGTCTGCTGTCGTAGTAGTCAAAGGACAATTCCTGCAGGTGTTCAAAGATGTCCGTCCTGATCTTGGATATGACCTTGAATCCCACTTTACCCATCTGCTTTGTCTGTATGTAGGAAACGGTGATCTCAACTATCGCCAGAAAAAACATGCTTCCGCAGAGCATGATGAGCTGCCTGTAATCTTCATTGACAACGGTTTCATCCACAATGATCTTCAGTAATCTGGGCGGGATCAGGGAAGTGACGGATGAGATCAAAAGGAGGAGCCCCACACCGATCACCGTCTTCTTAAAGGGCAGCACGTACTTAAGCGTCTTCATCATCTGCTTAAGATCTATCTTTTTTTCTATTTTTTCATCCTGAAAAAATGTATTCCTTTTAGCCATGTTCAGCCTTTCTATGCACGCATCGCAGATCGCTGCGCTTTAATCGGTTTCCTTTTGGGACATCTGGATGTTGTAGACCTTTGCGAAGCTTCCGTTCATCTTCATGAGTTCATCAAAGGTTCCCCTCTCCTCCACGCGGCCTTCCCTCATGTAGAGGATCTCGTCGCAACCGGTAACGGACGAGAACCTGTGGGCCGTGATGATCAGCGTTTTTTCGGAAAACTTTTCGTAGATCTCATTAAGGAGCACCTTTTCCGTGTTCACATCCAGCGCACTTGTGGAATCATCCAGAACAAACACAGGAGCATTTTTAAGGAAGCATCTGGCAATGGAGATCCTTTGCTTCTGTCCGCCGGAAATTCCGATGCCACGCTCTCCGATAATGGTCTGATAGCCGTCTTCCAGCTTGTTTATGAAGCTCTCCGCCTGGGCATGGACCGCCGCTTCCTTCACCAGCTTCTGATCTGCATAGGGCTTCGAAAAAGCTATGTTTGATTCCACAGTATTGGAGAAGAGAAAAGCGTCCTGGAAAACGCAGGCATACATATCCCGGAGTTTATCCAGTCTGTATTCTTTAATGTCATGATCGTCAATGGTAATGCTTCCGGATGTGATCTCCTTGATCCTGAGGAGTGTTTTAAGAAGCACACTCTTTCCTGATCCGGTCTCTCCCACTATGCCCACTTTTTTTCCGTAAGGAATGGAAAGGGAGACGTCCTCCAGGATCTTCTGACCGTCGATCTCAAGGGAAACGTTCTTCATTTCGATATTGGGAGTTCCGGATTGCAGGCTGGGGATGCCCTCATCAGGTGTCCTGCTCTCTTTTTCCATGAACCTCTTTAATGCAAGCCCCGCAACAGCCTGCTGCTGCATATTTACAATGTGGTTGTTGATGCTGTTGATGTTACCCATGAGACGGACAACGTAGGATGATGAGGCCAGAATGTAGCCCGGAGTCAGGTTTCCTCTGATAACAAGGAAGGCTGCAATGGCGATGGTGCCCACGTAGGCGATCTGCTTGATGACGTTCAGGGTCATCTCGATGTCGGCGGTGAGGCCCACCTGCCTGATGTTGGTGTCCCTTAACGCCATGTTCACCTTATCAAATTTCTTTTTCTCCAGCTCTTCATTTACAAAGGATCTGACTATCCTGACACCGCTGATGTTTTCCTGGGTCGTCAGGTTCAGCTCTGCACTGTTGGCCCTGATCTTAATGAAATTTTCTCTTGCCTTCTTCTTAAAAACAAGCATAGTCAGGATCAGGACGGGTGTCAGCAACAAAGGAATGAACACGAAGGAAATGTCGATGGTGGCTATCAGAACGATGGTTGCCACAAGCATGAAAAGAGAATCCCCAAAGTAAGGGATCCTGTGGCAGAACAGTTCCTTAAACATTATGGTATCGCTGTTAAGGATCTGTAAAAGTTCACCGGAATTGTACTCGCTGATGGTGTCGGAATCCAGCTTCATGAGCTTGTCGTAGGATGCGTACCTCAGGGTTGTTTCCAGGTTAAGCCCCACTTTTTCCTGAATCAGATCCCGGACATATATCAGAACGATCCTCACCAGAACAAGCAGCATAAAAAAGCCTGCCACGGCAAAGAAGAGTTCCATGGAATGAACGGAACCGAATCTTCCGGTAAGCAGGAAATGAAAAACACCGCCGCTTTTGTCTTCAACCTTCTCGGAATTGATCACGAAGTCGATCAATATGCCTGACAGGAGAGGCAGGAGCAGTTCGGTGTATATGCCTGTAAAACTCATTATCTCGGCAGCAAGGGAGATAAAAAGGTCTTTTTTAAAGTATTTATATCCAAATTTAAATGTTTCCACAAAAGCACCTCGTACGGAGTGACTGTTTTATCAGCTTCTGTAATTCTTTAACCAGTGGTTAATTATATCACTTGCATTACAGAATACTACTGATTTCTTGTGGTAAATTGACGGAGTTTTGAACTCATAACCTCGTCCACAAAGGGTCAAAAAGAGCCGGGGACATGCCCCGGCCCAATTTATCAGGAAGGTTTTTTTACAATTCAAGTCTTCCGGCGCAGATCAGGCGTCCCGAAACACGGTCGAAAAGAAGGATGTCATTGCCTTTCACGTCGATCTTTGCTTCCTGGCCGATCCTGTAGATCACTCCGCCGAAGATGACGCCGGTAAGCAGGTAATCTCCCACTCTGAACTTCAAAGTGGATTCCATGCCGGTGGGCATGGCGCCGTAGATGGTGGTGTCGATCCTGCCCTCATCGGAAATGCCGATGGCTTCGGGACGGATGCCGAGAACGTAATCCTCTTCGGTTACAGCAGGAGCATCCTGAAGGCTGTCATCCTGCTCCTCCACCGTTTGAACGTGGTACTTGAAGACTTCGTCTTTATTAGATTTTTCAACAGCCCCTTTAAGGGAAAGCCTTTCTTTTTCATAGTCTGCTTTCTGTTTTGCTTTTTTGTCACGATCTGCCTTCCAATCATCGATCTTTATGTTGTCCGAAGGAACGAAGCGGGCTTTAACGCCTCCGAGGATGTCAAGGGCAACGCTTCCGTCCGCTGCCTGTTTTCCTTTTCCTTCAACAAAGTTCATGGAAGGATTTCCCACAAAATCCGCAACAAACAGGTTTTCAGGCCTGTTGTAGACTTCAAGGGGAGCGGCGTATTGCTGAAGTACTCCGTTGTTTACCAGGCAGATCCTTGTGGCAAGGGTCATGGCCTCCATCTGATCGTGGGTAACGTAAACAAATGTACTTCCGGTCTCCACGTGCAGTCTCTGGAGCTCGTATCTCATCTCAAGCCTCAGCTTCGCATCAAGGTTTGAGAGAGGTTCATCCATGAAGAGCACCTGAGGTTCCGGAGCGAGAGTTCTTGCGATGGCAACTCTCTGCTGCTGGCCTCCGGAAAGTTCTGCAGGATATCTGTCCATGAACATTCCGATCTTAACGATCCTTGAGCAGGCTCTGACCTTGGAATCGATCTCTTCCTTTGTGAGCTTTCTTTTAGCAATGACCGGTTCTCCGTTAACCGTCACCTCGAACTTTTCATTAAGATCCTTGCCTTCCTTACGGTAAGCTGCCCTGATGCCCTCAAGTTTTGTACAGTACTCCGTGTACTTCGCTTTTGCGGCTTCATTCGGATCCGACGCCTCATGGAGTTTGAGGCCGTAAAGCTCTTTGGCGGTGTAGATTGAAAGGTTGTAATTATCTATGAGCTTTACCAGGGCTTTCTTTTCATCCGTTTTTCCGGTCTTATCCACGCACTCGGAGATTATCTCCTTCACCCGGGCTCCGTTCGTAAGCGCCCTGATCATGTCTCCCGCCCGCTTTGCTTCAACGTCCAAAACAGGCATCTCTTCGTCAATGTTCTTGAGACCGAAGGATATGTTCTCGTAAACGGTCATATTGGGCCAGAGTGCATAGTTTTGAAAGAGGAATCCCACTTTTCTCTTGTTTGCGGGAATGTTGATCCCTGCATTGGAATCAAAGACCACCCTGTCACCGATGGTGATGCGGCCTTCCGTGGGAGTCTCAAGACCTGCGATCATTCTTAAGATCGTGGTCTTTCCGCATCCGGAAGGTCCCAGAAGGGTAATGAATGAATTGTTGGGAATGTCGAGGCTCACATTGTCCACGCCGAAGAATTTACCCCAACGCTTTGTAATGTTTTCAAGTTTGATATCAGGCATTTCTACTTACCTCCTATGCCACTGTCCAGGCTGGCCCCGGTCAGTTTGTTGACAAGTGTGTTAAATACAAGGATCGTAACGATCAGGATAAGATTTATGGCACTGGAGAATGCATACAGTCCCATTTCATCAAAATAGTCCAGAGTAGTGGAGAGAATGAAGCCCTGAGTGCAAAGGAGCAGGAACAGGGACAATTCTCTTAAGCATGTCATAAAGGGCAGAAGATAACCGCTTATGATGGATGATTTCTGGATGGGGATGATGATCTTTACCATCCTCTTTATCCATGAAGTGTTCTGGATCACCGCTGCCTCTTCCAGCTCACCGCTGATCTGAAGCATAGAGTTCAGCGAGCTTCTGGAAGCGAAAGGAATGTACTTTACAACACCTGCAATGATGAGAAGGGTGTAGGTGTTGAAAAGATTGATGTGCTCATTCGAAAACAGTATGAAGAAGGCCGCACCCACTGCGATGGAAGGCATGAGGTAGGGCAGGAAAGCCACATTGTTCACGTAGTTTGCCCACTTGCTCCTTCTGTTCTTTGAGACTGCGTAACCGATCAGGGTTCCGATGGTTCCGGCTATCAGGGCACATGCCACCGCAAGGAGAAGAGTTCCGAAGAAGGCATGCCAGATAGTGTTGTTGTACAATATGCCCGACTGCCCGTACATTCCGTTCTCTGTCACGTTCTCATTGGTGAGCCACCACTTGGTGGTGAGATGGGCCAGATTTCCGGTGTACAGGAAACTGTAGTCTCCGGGGTTGGGCAGGAAGGTTTCCAGCGCGAAAAGGATGATGGGCCATATGCTTGTAAAGAAGGTGATAACGATGAAAACGATACCTACCGCATATTTTCCGATCTTCCCAACCCTGAGCTTTGTAAGCTGCCCGGATTTACCCGTTACAGTAGTGTAGTTCTTGCGGCTCTTGAGGCTCATCTGGTTGAGTCCCAGGATCAGTACGCCGAAGATCATCATTATGATGGCGATGATGCTGGCTTCACCGGTGTACTTGCTGTTCATGGAAATGTATTTTGTCGAAAGTGTGGTAAGGTTCAGATAATGAGGCACCGGGTAACTTCCCATGGCGCTTCCGAAAACCAGAAGGATGGTGGAAAGTATAGCCGGCTTGATCATGGGAAGTGTTACCTTGAACATTATCTTCCATTTCGGAGTGTCAAGGATGGTAGCCGCTTCCTCAAGATTTGCGTCCATGTTTTTGAAAATGCCGCCGATCAGGATGTAGGCAAAGGGTGCGTAGTGCAATCCCAGCACCATGGCGCTGGGGAACAGCCCCTGGCACCACCATGCAGGCATATGCACGCCGAACAGCGATGCAAGAAGGCCGTCTGCGGTACCTGTTACAGCATTTGAGTAAAACATGTGCTGCCATACAACAGCCAGAGTCCACTGAGGCATGATGTAAGGAAAGATGAAGATGGAACTCAGATAACGCTTGTACTTCATGTCGGTCCTGGTCACAAGGAATGCGAAGAGTCCGCCGAAGAGTATGGAAATGACGCATGTAAGCACTGAAAGAAAGATCGTGTTCACAAGAGGTGTCCAGAGATTTTTCTTTGCGAGCTTACTTGTAAATAGATCCACATAGTTGGCAAATGAATAGCCCGATACCTTTCCCGTCAGATGTTGATCGATGGTTCCGGGATGGATCTGGAAGGTATCCTTTATTATCGCAACTATAGGCGCAACAGTGCTGAAAGTCAGGACGATACCGAAAAGCAGAAGTATGATGTTCTGGGGTCTTGAAAACCAGGTCCTGACTTTATTTCTGAAGATTGCGCCCTTGTCAGCTTTTACGGTTGTCATGTGTGATCCTCCTGATAAGAGCCCTTTTTAAATGGGGGTGCCACCTGCAAAAGCGACACCCCCACAGTTTTTATCGTATATTATTCGGCTTTGTAATGATCAAGAACGTCGATCCAGCTGCCGACTGTGAAAGAAACTTCAGAGCAGTACTTGGGATCTTCCAGTACCAGTTCGCCCTTGCCTTCCGCAGTCCACCAGTCATATCCTCTGTCGTTCTTTGCGGGGTAATCGGCTCCGCCGCCCTGAGAGTGATGGAACTTATCCTCGATCGCCTTTGCAACGTTAGGATTGGATGAGTATCCACCCATGTCTTTGCCCCATGCTTCAAATCCTTCTTCGGTGCAGGTCATGAATGCTATGAATGCACATGCTGTCCAGGGAAGAGGGCTGTTCTTGGTAACAAAGAGATAATGGCAATAGCCGTATCCGCCGATACCTGTGTAGTCGTCCTGGTAAGCCGCAACGTTTATGTTGTTAACGGAAACGCTGGCAGATTCCTTAACGGAACGAAGTTTTGAGTAAACAAGAAGTCCGGACTGATCCTTGGCGGAAGAATCTACAAGGATGTTGCAGATAGGGCCGTCATCTGTCTGCTCGTTGTAGCTGTTGACCCAGAGCTTGATCCATGCAAGAGCATATGCTCCGTTTGCGCCGAGTCCCAGATCCTTTGCATCTGCCTGCATAGCCTTGATGGTGGGCTCGAAGTAGGCTTTCTTTGTTGAATCGAGCTTGTCATATGCTGCCTTCAACCATCCTGCATACTTGTCCTGAGTGAGCATCATAAGGAAGTTCTTTCCTACGATCTCGGAGTCAACTCCCATGAAAAGAGGATGTGATCCTTCATAAACAAAATCCCAGCAGTTTGTATACTTTGCTGTTCCGTTGTTGTTGTACATGAACACCTTGTTCAGTGTCTGCAAAGACAGAAAACCGTCGTACTTTGCGGCTGTTGTTCCCTTTGCTTCTGCCCACTCCTTGGGAATAAAAGTCTTTAAGATGTTTGTGTCAACCATCTTGGACTGGATCTGATTACCGTCCTGGATAAGCGTCATGGCAAATGTACCCTGGCTCTTTAAGCTGTCGGATGAAAGCTGCTCAAAGATCTTGTTGTTCTTGGGCTGCTGCCACTCGAACTCCATGGTGTAATTGGGATCGATGGTCTTAAGATAATCGATGAAAAGAGGGAGCGCGGACTTACCGCGGCTGGAGTTTCCCACTCCGTAAAAAGTCTTACCCTTCGACTCTTCAATAGCCTTCTTGGCAAGCTCTTCCAGTGTCATTCCCTGAGCTTCCTTAATGATCTTGTCCACAGCAGTCTCTTCTCCCTTAGACTTGCTGCCTGCGCCGCCACAGCCCGCAAACATGCTTACAGCCATAGCAAAAACCAATACAGTTGCTAAAAACTTTCTCTTCATTTATCCTCCTTTTGCGACAAAAAAATGTACTCATCGTCGCTTAATTTGATGAGTACATTATACTTGTGCATATTGTATATTTTAATAGGAGAAAACTGATATTATTTGTAAATTTTGCACAAGTTGCATGGTGAGTATGATAAAAGCATAATGGTGTAAGCTTATTTAAAACTTGCAAGAAGCTTTTCGTACTTCCTGTTCTCTCTTCTGTTTCTGAAGAAGCCTCCCAAAAATCTGCCGAAGCCTCGGAAGAAATGACCGTTAGCCATCATGAGGACAGCCTCGCTCATCTCCATGGAAACAAAATTTCCTGCCATTTTGCAAAGTGCGCGGACAGGCATGTTATAGATGAAAAGGGAATTAAGATCCGGAATGCCCTTGGCGGCGGATCTTTCCACATTTTTCTTAAGGATCCTGTACAGCAGACGGAAAACTGCGGATCGTGCTTCACCCATCTTGCAGAAGGGATCGTTGATCTCCAGTTCGCCGGTATGTTCCGTGGGAAGATCATGACCGTAGAGCAGTTTAAATTCTTTATCGGACACTTTTAAGATCTTTCCGGATGCATAGGAAGGCAGATCCTTAAGATCATAAGGGATTTCGGTCATGTTTCCGGAAACACCGACAGTTCCCGAAAGAACGATGTTCCTTGAGGAAGCACCTATCATGATGTCATATGTTCCTCCCTCAATCTCCCATTTTGCAGTCTTTGCGTTAAAGAATCTGAAGGTCTTGTCATCAAAATCCATGCTTACTGTCTTTGTTTCTCCGGCTTTAAGGGCAACTTTCACGAAGCCTTTAAGTTCCTTAAGAGGTCTCACGATCTTTGAGCCCTTAAGTCCCACATAAAGCTGTACGACCTCTTCGCCCATCACATTTCCTTTGTTCGTAACGGAAAGTGTTACCCCTTTTTCGCTGACCTTAAGATCATTGTAAGCAAATTCCGTATAGCTGAGTCCGAATCCGAAGGGGAAACGTACTTCTACATCAGCCTTGTCATAATATCTGTAACCCACATAAAGTCCTTCACGGTACTCGAGATTTGTGGTCTCTGTGCCGGAATAGTTCACTACAGAGCAATCCTCGTAAGCCACAGGCCAGCTTTCGGAAAGCTTACCCGAAGGATTTGCTTTTCCGGTAAGGAGGTTCATGACAGCGCTTCCGCCTGCCTGACCTGTGAGAAGCCCGTTAAGAAGAGCCTTGCAGTTTCCGATCCAGGGTGTTTCCACAGCACTTCCGCTGCTTAAAACGCCCACGATGTTCGGATTTATATTGTAAAGATCCTCCAGGAGTTCCTGCTGGATCGCGGGTATCCGCATGTGCAGTCTGTCTCCGCCCTCAGTCTCGCTCACTTCGTCAAGTCCGAAGAAATAGAGGACGATGTCTGCCTTTTCCGCAAGCCTGAGTGCGTTGTTATAGAGATCCTTGTCGGGTTTTCTTCCCGTACGTACATATCCTCTTTCACATCCCACAACATTAAGAGAGTAGTCACGGATCACATCCACTATGCTCTCGATCTTTGTGGAATTAACAATGGAAGAGCCTGCTCCCTGGTATCTGGGTGTGAAAGCAAAATCACCGATGATCGCAACGCTTGCACCGTTCTTTAAAGGCAGGATGTTACCCTCATTCTTTAAAAGAACGGCACTCTTCTCTGCAGCTTTTCTTGCAAGCTCGTGATGTTCGGCTTCTTTAATGCCATTTTCTTTCTTTACGGAAGCGGCATAGAGTGCGGCTTCCACCACAGGAAGAACTGCCTCGTCGATCTCTTCTTCCGTAATGCTGCCCTCTTTCAAGCCGCGAAGGAGCTCTCTTGCGGAATCAAGTCCGGGAGTGGGCATTTCCACATTGGAGCTGGCCTTAACGCCCTTGATGTGGTCGTTACTTGCGCCCCAGTCGGTTACCACGATGCCGTCAAAGCCCCACTCATCTCTTAAGATCTCCTTAAGGAGATGTCTGTTCTCGTTGGCATATTCTCCGTTAATGCTGTTGTAAGCGGACATGATGGCCTTGGCTCCGCCTTCCTTTACCGCGATCTCAAAGCCCGTGAGATAGATCTCCCTGAAAGTCCTCTCATCCAGAACGGCGTTCATGGCCATTCTGCGATACTCTCTGGAGTTCACCGCGAAATGCTTCGGGCAGGCATATACGCCCTTTGACTGTATGCCTCTGATGTAGCCCGCTGCCATCTTTCCCGCAAGATAGGGATCCTCGGAGAAATACTCAAAATTTCTGCCACAAAGGGGACTTCTCTTGATGTTCAGACCGGGTCCCAGAAGAACGTTAACATTCTGTGCATTAGCCTCCTGACCGAGAGCTTCTCCGATCTCCCCGGCAAGCTCAAGATCCCAGGAAGATGCAACAGTTGCCGCCGTAGGGAAGCAGGTTGCGGGAAGTGATCCTCCGAGTCCCAGATGATCGCCCTTTTCTCCCTGTCTCCTGAGTCCGTGAGGTCCGTCGGAAAAGACTATGCTCTGAAGACCGAGACGGGGAATGTCTCTGCTCATCCACTCGTTTTTCCCTGCCAGTAAGGCACATTTTTCTTCTGTTTTCAGTTCTTTTAAGATTTCTTTTGCCGTCATAATGCCATCCTTTTCATATGCGTTATGGGTTTAGTTTTCTGCCTTTACTTCTCTCTTTGTTTCGGGGAAGATCCACTTGTTTACAAAGAAGAATACAACCATGGAAACTCCGCCGTTAAGGACTGTTGTTCCGATCTCCTTTAACCATGCAAGATTTGCGGGGATAGCGTAGGTGATGCCACCCTTCCAGATGCAGTTGATGGAATTCACGATGCAGGTGATGATGCAGAACGCTATGAAGTAAACAGCTCCCTGCTTTGCGGGTTTTTCATAGTTTCTGAAGACCACATACTTCTGGATAAAGAAGTTGATCACTTCGAACACGAACATGGCGATCATATAGGCAACGAAGTAAGCAGCGCCTCCTTCTTCCGGGCCATATCCGATGATGTACCAGGGGAAGGTGTGTCCGAACATGGTGATCTCAATACCGGGGAAACCAAACGCCTTGTCCCCGAGAAATGCAAATGCTCCGGGAAGGAAGATCAGGAGAAGCATCTTAAAAACCGTGATGAGGTTGGAAACGATGACAAAAAGTCCGCCTTCTCTGACCCACTTTGCTCCGTTAGGGTGCTTCTCGGCAAAAGCTCCCCAGGTCTTATTCCAAAAATCTTTCATATGTTTTTCCTTTCATTGCGGATAAATCTTAATATCCTTTTTACACTACTATACCAAACCGGAGCAAAAAAACACGCTTTGGGGACAAAACGTGCTTTTATAAGGATATTCTGCAAGAGCTTTTTTCGATCATCCGTTGTTGGTCAGTAAAACCTTGATGGTTACCCAGTTTTTGTTCTGGGAGAAGCTCATGGATCCGTTGTACTTTTCCGCGATCATCCTGATACTCTTTAATCCGAAGCCGTGGTTCTGCTTGTCTTCCTTTGTGGTCTTGGGAAGCCCCGCTCTGTGAGGGATCAGTACCTTCTTGTCGCAGCAGTTTATGCATTCCACCACGAGGAAATTGTTTTTGGACTTTACCGAAAGGGTGATGAGCCTGTTTTCGGGCACGGTGATGGTCTGGGTCGCCTCTATGGCGTTATCGAGAAGGTTTCCGAAAAGGGCGCATATGTCTCTTACATGCATGAAACTTAAGTTTGCACCGTCCGCCATCACTTTAAAGGTGATGCCCTTCTTTCTGCACTGAAGGCTCTTGTTGGTGAGGATAACATCCAGAACCTGATTTCCCGTGTTCTGAAATGATTCCTGAATAGCGATCTGCTGTTCCAGTTCTTCAAGGTACTCCTGCTTCTTTTCGGGACTGGGCTCATTTTTAAGGGCGATCAGATAGTGCTTAAGATCGTGGATCTCTTTTCTAAGCATCTCCGAATTGTCCACGGAAAGCTTGTATTGTTCGTACTGCCTTTTAAGCAGCTGATTGATGGCAAAATTCTGGTTGAACATGGTGCTCTCGTAGATCTTGTCCTTCTGGGTCATGAGCATGAGCACACCTCCCAGATCCACAAGAGTTCTTACATAGAGGATATTGTCCACGGAAAAAGGCGTGTTGGTCCATACAAAACTCACATTGGAAAGAGAAAAGGCTCCTATGCCCGTGGCAATGGCGGATGCAAAATCCTTAAGAGTGATCTCCGGCTGTACATCCTGCCTGGAAGTCCTCCTGTCTATCCTGTAGACCACATAGAACACCACAGAATAAACTATCAGCATAAGGGCTGTGGAAATGATCTTGGAAGGTCCCAGAGCCATGGCATACCATACATAAAACATCCTGTAAAGAGATGCGGAAAACTCTGCCAGTAAAAACGCCTGTGCAGTGTAAAAGCCGCTTTCCAGCGGTGTTGCATCCACAACAAAATAGATCTCAAGGTAGATGATCCCCACAGCGATCATCATGTTGGGTATCCAGAGAGAAATGTGCGAAAAGCCTGCTATGATCTGAAATATGGTCTGAAGAAAGGCAAAGGCTATGCAGAGCACCGCAAACAGCGGTCCCGTCTTTTTTCTTTTGTGGGCGAGAAAGCAGACAAAAACAGCTCCCCATTCCGCAAGTCCGGTAAAAAGACGGGGAGTGTCCATGATGTTTTCCGGGGCAAGGATCTCCAAAAGGCTCATAATATACCCTCCGTAAGCTCGTTCATAAACTCTTTCTTTCGTGCCCTGCTGATGGGAAGAGTCGTTTTATCGACCAGAACCACCTCATCCCGGTCTATGGCAAACACTGCCGAAAGATTGACGATGTAAGCATTGTGACATTTTGAGAACCCCCGGGTCTTTAAGATCTCTTCGTATTTTTTCAGAGGTCCGACGGTGATGTAATCCTCTTCTTTGGTGTGGATCAGCACGTTGTTTCTCCTGCTCTCGATGTAAGAGATGAGGGAACAGTCAAGCTTTACCTGCTTTTCGGAGGCAGAGAACACGATGTAGTCCTTCTTGTTCTTCTGGTCCACTCTTCCCATGGCCTTTTCCACCAGCTGTTCAAACTGGATGTAGGAAACAGGTTTAAGGACATAGCCCAGAGCATCCACCTGATAGCCCTGCACTGCGTACTGAACCGTGGTGGTGATGAAGATCAGCACCACATTTTTGTCCACTTCCCTGATCCTTTTTGCCGTGGTCATCCCATCCAGAAGTTTCATCTGTATATCCAGAAAGATGATGTCATAATCCGTATTGTAATCATCGATTATGTCCATACCGTCCCTGAACTCACGGACCGAAAAAGATGTTTTATGCTCTTCGCCGTAACGGTCAAGATAGCCCTTAAGGATCTCCACATGCTTCTGTTCGTCTTCCACGATCGCAATGTTAACCATAAACTACTCCTTAATCCGGAAAGGGGTCCCCGAAATTGGGAACCCCTGTTTGTAAAGTATTATATCACTATTTGGACTGAGCCGCAAGCCACTGCCAGAGGGTAGTATCCTTGCCGTTAAGCTTTACGTTCTGTCCGTCGAAGTCCTTTGCACAATCGTTGTTGAGGGCGTAGATCCATGAGTAATGACCCATGTAGCTGTATGCCGTTCCGTCTTCGTTCTTATAAAGCCCCGACAGATCTCTCACATCGTCCCAGAATGTGAAATGAACTTCCTTTGCACCTGCAGCTGCCAGTCTCTTGTAAGTGGCAACGGTGAAATCCCCGGGAAGGACCGTGGTATCATTCTTTGCATGTGTGAACCACATGGGGATGTTCTTTATTGCCTCAAGCTGAGCATCGGTGATGTTTGCGTCCGCATATGCCTCGCAGCAGGGATAAGCTGCGGCGAAGTACTCGGGATGAAGAAGTATCATGTTCATGGTCATGTAACCGCCGTTGGAGCATCCGCCGATCAAAATGCGGTTTTTGTCGATATCGGGATTAGCGTCAACGTATTCGGTGATCAGCTTCCAGAGAGCCTCTTCATACATGGATGCAGTCGCTCCGGTGGAGAGTTCTCCTGTTCCGTTATCCATCCACATGGTAGGCGACTGGGGAGCCAGAACGTAAGCACCGTTTCCGTCGAAGCATTTCTGGACCTCGTCCTGCCAGAGTGCAGACACTCTGTTACCGAGAGTATTGATCCTGATGTCCTTACCGCCTTCACCCATTCCGTGGAGCCAGATGATGAGAGCGTTCTTTTTGTTGTCTTTGGAAAGCTTCTCGGGAGCATAGGAAGCATATCTGAGTTCCTGACCCGCATATGTTGCGACCGTTTCAGTTACATCATTTAAGTCCGGGCAGAGGATCCGGTTCTGCTTTTTGCACTCAAGTTTGGTGTAAACCGTTTTACCGATCTTAAGCTTTTTGCCGTTAACAAGAGTTACGGTGTGGTTGTAAGGAGCAGCCCATGTGTTTCTCTGAGTGTCCATGAAATCATAATGGAAAGGATTTGTCTCATCCTTTGCGGGATCTACCGTCATCTCCACAGCGATGAACCTGGACTTTCCGTTTACTTTGTTACCCTGTTCATCGGAAATGTAGGCATCCGTTACGACCCTGTCCGCCACCGTATCACCCATGGCAGCCATAAAGCCCTGCTTTGTGACAGAGACCTTGAACATGTCCCCACTGACATCGGAAGCTTTCACATCATCCGTAAGATTCAGGACGATCTTGTTCGCTCCCGGCCCCCAGTCATATCCTGTTACAATAAGTGTAGAATTCACATTCAAAGGCGCCACACTTTCCGAAACTACGTTTCCTGTATAGTTAACCCCGATGACAGAGCCCAAAACACAGGCAGTTACAAGGATGCATGCAAGGAATGCGGGAACATGTCTGTTGTATGCCGCATCCAGAGCCTTTGCTCTCGCTTTTCCCTCACCGTAGGTCAGGTTTTCAAGATCTCTGTAAGCCTTTTTCTTTGCTTCACGACGCCTGAGAGCATAACCGTATCTTGCGATCTCCTTCTCTTCGGCGCCGGATACATTTTTATAATCAGCTTCGAAAGCATCCTTCAATGCCTTCTTTTCTTCTTTTACCTTGTCAAAAGCCTTCTTGTCTTCATCGGACATGGTCGCTTTTCTGATGAAGCTGTATGCGCAGTAACCGACCAGAAGGATGCAGAAGATGATGCAGGAGAAAAATGCAACATCTTTAACATTCTGAGCCGCTGTCTTTACGATAGGTGTGGGAACGTTAACGTACTTGTTTTCTTTAACGATCTTCTCAACGATGACTTCCTTCTCGACGATCTTTGTTCCGCCGCCGCTTACGGCAAGGCCCATGTTGGGGCCGCCCACCTTTAAGCAGTCAACGTTGGGAGCAACAAGCATCATTGCCCCGGGCTGCTCGATGACTTCAAGAGAAACGGTGTTTGTGCCTGCGGCAAGGTCCGCGCGGACATATACATCCGTCCAGTTGTCGTAGTTTGCACCGGCTTCGAGAGTGATGTCTTCAAAATCAAGTTCCTTGCCGTTAAGTGTGATCTTTACGGAACCTTTGAGCTGCATGGGGCCGTTTCCGAAGGTCTCAAAGGAGAATGCTCCGGATGCAAGAACAAAGTCAAGTGTAGCAGCTCCGCCCTTGTGCTCGAAAGTCCATGTAACCTTGTTGCCCACTGCTCCGAGGAAGCCCACGTTCTTTCCGCCGCTGGCTGTGTCGTGGTCTTCAACAAACCGGTCACCCGTGCTGGGTGTTCCTTCCACCGTCGCATCCTCTGCTTCATAGGTTACTACGGGAGTGTTGTCCGCAACTCCCGCCGATCCCGGGTTTCCGAGTCCGGGAGCACAGATCTTCAGGCAGTCGATGTTGGGTGATACAGGGAAAAATGCATTGGGCTGCTCGATGATCTCAAGCGCTACCCTGTTTGTACCTGCATTAAGTTTAGCAGGAACAAATACTTCTGTCCAGTTGTCATAGTTTTCATTGCCTTCGAGAGTGATATCGTCAAAAGCAAGTTCTTTGTCGTTAAGGTAAAGCTTTACGGCATCCTTTAACTGCATGGGTCCGTTTCCGAAGGTCTCAAAGGAAAAAGCTCCGGATGCGAGCACAAAGTCAAGTGTTACATCTCCGCCTTCATGCTCAACGGTCCAGGTGATCCTGTTGCCAGCCACACCGAAAAATCCGACGTTTTTCCCACCACTTGCAGATGCATGCTCCTCTACGAAGGAGGCACCTTCCTGACTGGGTGTACCCGTAATTTCCGCATCTTCTGCTTCATAAACCTTGCCCTCGGCTGCCAGAACATCGTAGGATGCTCCGGAAACCGTGAGAGTGAGTGCTGTTGCCAGGGTCAAGGAAACAGCTTTAAAAAGATTTTTAAGATTCTTTTTCATTATCTTACGTTCCCCCTTCTCTGCTCAATGATACCGATGATGTACTTCCTGTGCTTTGTCGTGCGGAGTACGATGAGTACTGCATAGAGCACGATGCCTGCACCGAGAACAATATCAATTACGGTAAGAAGTGTACGTGTAAGATGGGATTCCTCTCCCGCCATGGCGAAGGAAGAACCTGTTGCATTACTGTTTGCTGTTGTATAGAAGATGTTCTTTGCAGCTCTTCTTGCCGCCTGCTGGATGAAGGGATCTGCCAGATCCTCATCGGACCACTTGGGACTTAAGAATTCCATACCCGTGAGCAGCAGGTCATTACCTGCAACGATGCTCCACTGAGGATTCATGAATGCCTGCATGGACATGTAGTAATCGGAGATGACCGTTCCATGGAAGCCCCACTCATTTCTTAAAACTGTGGTAAGAAGCTCATAGTTGTTGCCTGCCCACTTGTCACCGATACGGTTGAAGGAGCTCATGACAGCTGTTGTGCCGCCTTCCTTTACGGAAAGTTCAAAAGGTACAAGATAGATCTCACGAAGAGCCTGCTCGTTCAGCCATGTGAAAAGTCCGTTGGAAGCACGATCCGTTTCTGTTTCATTTGCCGCAAAGTGCTTTACATAGCAGTAGAGACCATACTCCGCCGCGCCGTGACAAACCTTTGCCGAGATCTTACCGGAAAGAAGAGGATCTTCGGAGAAGTACTCGAAGTTTCTTCCGTCGTAAGGTGAGCGGTGAATGTTAACACCGGGTGCGTACCATCCGGGGATGGAGTAGTTTTTGGATTCGATACCGAGAGCCTCACCCCAGAGATGAGCAACTTCCTCGGAGAATGTGCTGGATACAACCGTTTCATTGGGATAAGCAACACCCCATCCGCCTGCAACGCCTGTGGAGGAAGCATTCTGGTTGTTGAAGCCGTTAGGGCCGTCGAAGTCGAGGCACTTGGGCTTATCAACGGAAGCAACCGCTTCGTTCTTGTAACCGCCGAAAGAAACCAGATCGATCATCTCCTGTACAGTGAGCTGATCCATGAATTCATCCCACTTGGGATCGTCAAATGCAACGCCTGCCATGTCATTAAACTTTATGCCTGCGTCAACGCCTGTTGTAACTGCTTCGTTCTCGTAAGAAGCAAGGGCAACGGAATCGTTCCTGTAGGAAGCATTATCTGTTGCTTTTACTGCTGCGGAAGCCTGTCTGGGCTCCTGATAAACGGGAAGTGTCATGTCTTCTCTTGTCATATACTTAACGGGAACCGTTTCGCCGGAACCGTCTGCGTATCCGAAGATGCCCACAGCGGCAATGAGATCGGACTCTCTCTTTCCGTCCCTGCCGTCCTTGTACACGGCTTTCTTCTTTACGGTATAATTGTCGGAGGCGATCATGTCATGAGAGTTGTTCATGAGCTTGATCTCGTAATCACCCGCCGAGAGGACATATGCCTTCTCGCCGAGGTAGTCAAATGCAGCCATGTCTTCAACAGCAAATGTGATCGTAAGTGTCTCGGACTCGCCGGGCTGAAGAAGGCCTGTCTTTGCAAAGCCTGCAAGCTCTACGAAAGACTTTTCGATCCTTTCCGCCTTATCGTAAGGAGCAGTGAAGTAAACCTGAGCTACTTCCTTACCTGCTCTGTCACCTGTGTTGGTAACCTTTACCTTGACTTCGATCTGTCCGTCCTTTTCCTTCATACCTGTCATTTCCTGTTTGAAGGTGGTGTAGGAAAGACCGAAACCGAAAGGATAGGCAACTGCTTCATCATAATTGATGAAACCTTCGTGAGCCGCTGTCTCGTAGTATCTGTAGCCCACATATATGCCTTCGCTGTAATCGATGTAATGAGCATTGCTCTTGTCCGTATAGGTCTTGGAACCGATCTCACCCGCATTGTAGTATGTGGGATCCTTCGTGAAATCTACTGCATATGTGTCTGCGAGACGACCGGAAGGATTAACGGTTCCGGAAAGAGCCTGTGCAATGGATGTGTTACCCACAAGTCCGGGAAGACCAACCCACATGATGGAGTCGATATTGGGATCGTTTTTGATGGGTGCCACCTGCATAACGTTGGAGATGTTAAGAAGAACCACTGTCTTCTCAAAATTCTTTCCAACGTAATCAAGAAGTTCCTTTTCTTCCGCGGACAGTGCAAGATAGTCAAAGCCCTTCTTTTCGACTGTGGGAAGATCGTTTCCTTCACCGCCTACACGGCCCAGTACGATGATTGCTGTATCGGACCATGCCTTGGCGCCTTCAAGAAGATCTGCCTTGTAGTCCTTGGCAATAGATGCCTCGTAGATGGCCATATCCGTGCTTCCTACCGCAAGACCTGCCTGACGGTCGGATTTGAATGCCTTGTAGAAATCTGCCAGGGGCTGATAGATCTCGAAGCCTTCTGTTTTAAGTGCCTCATAAAATGTTATGGCGTTGGTCACGTCAGCGGAACCGGAGCCTGTACCGCCCAAAACCATACCATGTGATGACCATCCGAATACCGCTACCTTATTGTTCTTCTTAAGATCAATAGGAAGAGCGTTATTCTCGTTCTTCATCAGTACTACACCTTCTGCCTCGATCCTGAGGCTTACTTCCTTCGCGTTGGCTCTGGCCGCATCTGCACCCTCTCCTTCAAAGGTTGCGCCGGTGTTGCCTGTGAGGAAGATTTCAATCGTGTTGTAAGATTTTACAACAAAGTAATTCAGTGCAAAAGTAAACACCATGAGAAATGCAAGGACCGACAGGTTGATTCCCAAAAACCTGCGGTTGCTCATGGCTTTCTTTTTCTTTTTTTCCTTCATTAGGACCTCCTCTGATTTGTCTTTTAACTTGAATTTTCCTTACTTATGCTCCGTAAGACGGTATCAGATTATCACAAAATTTTAAACCATGTCTTTTTGGGGACGGACTGCATTTTTCAAAGGACAACTTGCAAAGACCGCCTTTGAAGCAAAAAAAACGGGGCCTACCCCCGTTAGTTACACGGTTTTGCCCCGTTTGTATCATTATAATTCTGTCCTGAAGTGCAGAACGGGAAGTATAATGCTGATCCTTGTTCCTCCCTGTTCAGGTCGTTCCGCTCTCACTCCGTATTCTTTGCCGAAATAGATCCTGATTATGGTATTCACGTTATTGAAGCCAAGATGTCCCCTTAATGCTTCGGGGTCATCGTTCTCCAGGGCCTTGACGGTCTCGTCGTTGATCCCTCTCCCGTTATCGGTAATGCTGATCTTGAGGCTATCCCCTTCCTGTGCCGCATCGATCTCTATATGCC
>JAEEGK010006373.1_pt1 | contig 28413 bp, 24 predicted proteins | sample 8958771 | NCBI WGS metagenome assembly JAEEGK01 (sample SAMN16246547, study PRJNA631951) | gut metagenome | biome: gut microbiome; feature: rumen; material: SC-attached | host: Bos | place: Iran: Karaj | collected 2018-10 | reverse complement strand
TGCGGATTCCCATTTGTAAAGGCGACCGTATTTAATGCAGCTATTCGGATTTTCTTCATGGCAGAAGCTTTCGGGCAATTCATAATTCAAGTTTTCGGCCATCCAAATCTGCGAACCGATTTTCACCGTCTTGTAAACTTGACCGTCACGCGAATCCGTCATCAATCCGTAAACAAACACATCATATTCATCGTCGGAAGCGCCATGAGTACCACTGCATGCAATTAACGTCGCCAACGCAAAAAGCCACAAGAAAACAAAAGCAGGAATGAATTTATGCATAAAGCGACCTCATAGCTCATACCTCAAAGCACCGAAGGTGCGACCCCATACCTCATACCTCACAGCCCACCCTTCTCGCAGCGGATTGATTTTTTCTCTGACTTTTCACCAGCCGATTGATACACCGCAGAAAACAAGACGGGACCAACGTTACAAGCAATGCAACGCAAATAAAAAACGATAATATATTTCGTTTACACATAATTTCCATCTCTCGCTAAGAGAACAAATACAAATTTAGTAAACGAAAGTCCAGTTACCTTTTGTAAATTATGCTACAGGTTAGAACTTCAAATCCACCGGGTTGAAGTTGAATTTCAGGCCAGAACGAATCCAGGCGTCGGAACCATCTTCACGCTTATCATGCGCAAGATTGCGATAAACGCGGAATCCGCCACCCACGTAAAATTTGAACCAATCCGTCACTTCCCTTTGATAAAGGACATCGACGAGGAACTGTTTTTCGACAACGCCGGACAACGAATTATCCGCATTCAGCGCTACATTGTAGTCCGTATAAAGTTCCTTGTCCCCTTGACGGAGCCAAGCAAGCGTAAGCGTCGCAGAATGAGCCTTCCATGTCCAGTTCATGTCGAACCACAAATCAAGAGCGTCGCCTCCCCTGCGGTATCCGATAGGATAATCGACAAAATAGGCATCCGCGTAATCGTTATCGCCCTGTTCACGGAAATTACTACGGTAATTGCGGCGCCCCGTATATTTCAGAAGCGGAAGTTTGCTGTTGTTTGCCACCGGATCTGTCCGCACGACATCTAAACGCCACGAAAACTTACCATACTTGCGCGTTTCAAGTTTGTGAAAATATCCCACCATGTAATTGATAATGGAACGCGTCGTTCCCATGTCCTTACGTTCGCCCACCGGACTTGCAACATCTTCAAAATTGAATTGCGTATAAAATTTCGCACCGTTCGAAGTCTTGTAACCGAATTCCACGGATGTTGCCGCAGACGTGTATCCCGTTGCGTAATTGTCATGCCAGTACATGAACGGATTGAAAGAACGGAATTCCAGCGATTTGCCGCCGATTACGCTTTGTTCAACTAAATAAAGCCAAAACTTACTCGTTTCAACACCGAGTCTATGGAACACCATGTTTTTCACATTTTCCGTATAGATGCGGTTGCGCTGGTTACTCACCTGGCGGGAAGGAAGCGTACATTTTTGTGCGTAAGCTTCGCTCTTTTCATCTTCCGGACATCCCGTTTCGTGATTCATGACATCTCCGAAAAGCCAAGCGTTCAAGGAACTCAGCAAAAAGTCATAGCGGAAAATCCCGATGTTCAGTTTCCAGTGGATTCCATCGTGATATGGCAACCCACCGAGAAATATATCGTTCTTGGAAACTTTCAAGTCTTCAGGATCAAAGCGACCGAACTGCACAAATCCCACAGGGTTGTCCCATTTGGCATAGGCGTTAATCGGCACGTTGATATCGAGTTCACTCGGTTTGTAGGTAAAATTCGTTTTCAGTTCGCTGTTGTACCAGGCCTCCAAATCCTTACGCAAGGGAGCTTCCATCAAAAAGTGGAAATTCTTGTACCCGGCCCTGAAAGAGAGCATGAAAAACGGCTCTATGCGTTCTTCGTAATTGCGCGCCGTTTCAAGAGGAATCCGCAAGCCCCGCCAGTTTTTTCCGTAATATTCAGCGGTATCGACAGCAAACATCGGGTCAGTCGGGCCCCCATTAAATCCAAAATTGAAATCCGTACCGAGCTGGAAATAGCCAGACTTTTCCACGGGCTTTTCGGTCACGCTTTCAACGGAGGCAAACGACGCCACCGCCACGAAAAAAACAAGGAGTAAGGAACGATACAGCATATTTTAAATGTATTAATTTTTTTCAAGTACAGTAAGGACCACCCAGGCAGGGAGACCCGGGTGATCCCTTGTGTTGTGGTGGGTATGCCTTTACATACCCGGTGTGTGTGTGTTTGTTATCGAAGGCATGCTCAAAAACATTCGAACATGTCTGTCGAATTTCACTACTTCATTGCACTAACCGTTTTTAACGATTAGAACAAGTCAGAGTTCATGCGCATAAAAGCCGGCAGGTCGTAATCGACGTTGCTTTCCTTGAGAGCGTCTTCAGACGGCTTCTGGTTACGCATAAAGGCGGGAGTATCGTAGTTCACTTGTTCACTCTGGGCGGTCATGCGGGAATCCTGCTTGGAGTAGGAACCTGCATAATTGCCATTAGAAAGCGGATCGGCATCGGCCACACCCGGCATTTCCTCGGTTTCACGCAAGGTTGCTGTTGCAACAGATTCTTCGGCATAGGAGGCCTTTGCATCAAAGTTCGGGGATGCAAAGGATGATGCCGGAGCGAACATTGCGGCAGCCTGGTTGATCGGAGTTGCCGGACGAGCGGGGCTTGCATAGCTCTGCGTCGGTGCAGAAGCGTATGCAGGTGCAGCCGCATAAGCCTGAGTCGGAGCGGACGCCATTGCAGAAGTCGGGGCCGCAGCGACGCGCTGGGTGATTGCCTGAGCAGCAACCGTCGGAGCAGCAGTCGGCATAGCGGCAGTTGCACGACCCGCGAGAGCGACAAAGTTCGTCGTCGGGCGCGGAGTGGCAGCCTGAACGCCAGCAGTTTGCGGATAAGCCTGAGCCTGCGGGAATGCGGACGCCATACCGCCATAGTTCATGGCAGCAGCATTGTTCGTACCGCCGCAACCCGTCGCGATGATAGTGATGCACACCTTGTCGCCAAGTTCCGGAAGCGTGATATCGCCCACGATGATGTTCGGGTTGCCTTCTTCGCCCACGGCGTCGTAAATGTGTTCCATCGCTTCGTTATGTTCGAGCAAGGAGTAATTTTCGCCGTGAGAAACGTTGACGAGCACGCCAGAGGCGCCCTGGATATCGATGTCTTCGAGAAGCGGAGAAGAAAGGGCTGCATCCGCAGCAGCAATACCGCGACCGTCGCCTTCTGCAGAACCCGTTCCCATGAGAGCGCTACCGCCCTTGAGCATGACCTTGCGGATATCGGCAAAGTCAACATGCACAAGACCATGACGGAACATAATGCTGCAAATGCTCTGCACTGCATTGCCAAGGATTTCGTCAGCCATCTTGAAGGCCTCATCCATAGTCGCGTTTTTATTCGTGTTCTGGATAAGGTTCATGAGCTTCTTGTTTTCGATGACAATGATCGTATCGGCAGCTTCGCGAAGAGCGCGGACACCGTTCTGAGCCAAGGCGTTACGAACATTGCCTTCAAAGCGGAACGGCTTTGTCACGACAGCGACCGTAAGCACACCCTCTTCACGAGCAATGTTTGCCACAACCGGAGCAGCACCCGTACCGGTACCACCGCCCATGCCCGCCGTAACGAACACGAGATCGGCACCCTTCATGGCGTCCCTCAAGTCATCGATGTTTTCTTCGACAGCCTTACGACCCATTTCCGGATCCATGCCTGCGCCAAGATTTCTTGTGCTCTTTTCGCCAATGAGAATCTTGTGGTCCGCGAGACTCTGGTCCAGTGCCATAGCGTCAGTATTGATGGCGTAGTATTCGACGCCCTCGATATTCATCTGCTTCATACGGTTTACGGTATTGCCGCCGGCACCGCCGACGCCGAACACCTTCACCTTGGCGTTTCTAAATGGAGTATCATCTCCTGTGACACGAGATCTAGCCTCGAAGTTGATGTTAGAAAAGTCACTCATAGTTTATCTCCCTGATTTGAGTGGTTTATGTTGTTAAAAATAAGTCCTAAAGATATCGCGAAGGCGTTGCATGCCCTTTTTGACGGAAACAGCCAACTGGGTTCCTGTTTCGCGCTGTTTCTTTTCACGATGTTTCTTGTTAGCATAATACAAGAGACCAATACCTGTAGCGTACGAGGGATTCTGGAATGCTTCCTGAATGCCGCTCATGCCTCTCGGCCTACCGATATGAACGGGTTTCTTGAATACTTTAGATGCAATATCTTCGATACCGACAAGGTTGCAGCAGCCACCGGTCAACACGATACCGCCATCAATGACTGTATCGAGGTGATGCTTTTCCAAATCCTTTGCCAAGAGCTTAAAGATTTCTGCAACACGAGCCGTAATAATACGGGCCAAAAGTTTGCGGGAACAGGAAACTTCCCCACGGTCGCCTACACCCGGCACCGGGAATGTTTCGTCCTCAATCAAATTGTTGAGCGAGCAGGTGCCATACTTTTTCTTGACTTCTTCCGCCTTCGAAAGCGAAACCGGAACCTGCAAGCATTTGCTGATATCGCTTGTAATGATGTTACCCGCCATGTCAAGCGAAGCCGTGTAACGCACAGAGTCCTTCACGAACACGGCGACATCGGCAGAGCCTGCGCCAATGTCAATCAGCGCCACACCGAGTTCACGTTCGTCTTCGGATAGAACGGCAGACGCAGCCGCAAGCGGTTCGAGAACAAAGCCCGCCACGTTGAGTCCGGCACGGTTCACGCACTTTGCGATATCTTGGAGCGCATTCGGGCGAGAGGTTACCACCTGAACTTCGACTCCTAAGCGACGACCGGAATAGCCCTTGGGATTGCGTATGCCCGTTTCGTCATCAAGCGTATATTCACCCGGAAAAATATGGATGATTTCGCCGGCCTTGTCCGGTAGCGTGCTCGCCTGTCTCTGGACGTTGATGATATCTTCTTCACGGACTTCGTTTGTTGGAAGTGTCACGAGACCTTTGTAGCTGAACGAAGACACGTGCTTTCCGGCAATGCCCACATAGACATCGCGCACATCGACACCCGCCGACGATTCCAGCATGTGGACGGCCTTTTGGAGCGTTTCCACGACAGAATCGTATTCATCGGACGATTCTAGCGGAAAATCCCCGCATTCCACGACTCGGACGGATTCCCCTTCCGAAATACCAACGAATAAGTTCACTTTCGAGGCGCCAATATCAAGCCCGAAAATGTAGTCCTCTTTTTTGACCATTTGCTTATTGTTATCCATTGATACACCTCTTATCAAAGTTCTTTATATACGCAAATCCATGAAATCTCATATCGACCTCGACTGCACAAAGAAGTTCACTACGAAAGCCCTTACCGACAGCATCGTACAAAGTAAACAAATCCTTATCCCAGTTCGTTGCCGGGAACATCACGCGGAATCCGGCATCCTTGAAGAACACTTCAAAGGCGCTGTCTTTTTCGGACCAGCCTATTTGCGAAACCCTTTCGTACAAGGCCTTGTTTTCCTTTCGCATGGCCGATAAAAACGATGCCACCTGCTTGATTTTTCCGATGGACTCGTTCTCGAGAATCGGCAAATGGAGAGCCGTCATCATGGACATCGGTAGCGAAAGTCCTCTTTCGGAATAGACCGTTCCCTTCCCGTTTTCAAGCACAGACAAAATAGGCGAAGCCTCCTGCAGCTTGATGTAAAGCGATGACGGGAACTTGCTTTCCACTTCGGCAGAGTGGATAAGCGGTATCCGCAAGAGCGATTTCTTGACAGAATCGGCATCCAGTTCGGACATGAGCATGCCGGTTTCCACCTGGGCACTTTGAACAACGTCTTCCCACGAAAGCATGCGGTTGCCTTCGATTTCGATATACTGCAAATGCCTGAATTCCAACGGATTAATTTGCTGAAGATAGAAACGACTATGCCACAGCGCGGCAACGGCAGCAACAACGAGCACGGTCAAAACCCAGCCCTTGCGTTTGTACCAACGAACAGCGCCGCCAACGCGCATCCGTCTCATACGGGCACGCTTACGCCTGCGCTTGCGTTCATTGTAGCCGATACGGCGACCGAACATGTTCGTATCATCTAAAGTCAAATACTCTTCTCCAAAATCGTCTGGCCCAATTTCCAGATGTTTCCGGCGCCCATCAAAACAATCACGTCGTTCGGCTTGAGCAAATCCTTGCACACCGGAATCAAGTTGTTCACGTCACCGATAAAGCGGGCATCGCGGTGGCCGCGGTCGGCAGCGCTGTTTGCGACCATTGCGCCGGTCACGCCTTCGATCGGCTTTTCACGGGACGGATAAATGTCCGTAACCAAAAGAACATCGCAGTTCGAGAACGCACTGCCAAAAGCTTCGTGCTGGTCACGGGTACGTGTAAACAAATGCGGCTGGAAAGCTACAATGATTCGCTTGTCCGGGAACGCCTCGCGGAATCCGAGCAACGTCGCAGTCGCTTCCGTCGGATGGTGAGCGTAATCATCGAACACCATGATTCCGTTCTTTTCGCCGATAAATTCAAAACGACGCTTCACGCCTTCGAATGCGGCCACAGCCTTGCGAGCCACTTCGATGGAAATACCTTCTTCGACAGCGAGCGCCACGGCGGCAGTCGCGTTCAGAACGTTATGGCGTCCTGGAATCTGGAGTCTGAATTCGCCCAAGCTCTTTCCGTCACAGAAAATTTCAAACTTCGGATAGCCCTTCACGAACGTAAGATTTTCGACGCGGTACTTCGCCTGGCGCGTAAATCCGTACGTAATCACAGGTTTCTTGAGGTGCGACAAAATCTGCTGCACATTCGGGTCGTCCAGGCAAACTATCACCTGACCGTAGAACGGAATCTTGTTCGCAAACTGCGTGAACGCATCCTTGATGGCGTCGATGTTTTCGTACGTATCGAGATGGTCGGCATCGATATTCGTGATAATCGCCGAAGACGGCATCATCGAAAGGAAACTGCGGTCAAACTCGTCACTTTCGGCAATAAGGTAATCGCCGTGGCCCACCTTGGCGCCACTGCACTTGCCCTTCACGATACCGCCCACGATAATGGTCGGATCAAGGCCAGCCTCTTCCCAGATGGCGCCAACAATAGAAGTCGTCGTCGTCTTGCCATGCGTACCGGCAATGGAGAGCGTATATTTGAGGCGCATAAGTTCACCGAGCATTTCGGCACGGCGGATTACCGGAATACGACGGGCACGCGCTTCGACAAGTTCCGGATTGTCATACGGAATGGCAGACGAATAAACAACCAGGTCCGCATCCACGACATTCTTGGCTTCATGTTTCGGATCCACACGGATTCCAAGGCCTTTCAAGTAATCAATGACAGCTCCCTCGCCCATATCGGAACCCGTCACCACAAAACCATTTTCGTGAAGTACTTCGGCAATACCGGACATACCGGCGCCACCGATACCCACAAAATGAAGGCGGCGGACACGTTTACAATCGTTAATTTGCATTACGTTCTCTCCATATCCAGAATAATTTTCGCAATCTGGTCAGCGGCATCGGGCATTCCAAGCGTTTTCGCGGCTTCGCCCATCTGCGTCAAGCGCTCCGGATTATATAGGAGTGCTTCAACTTTATTCCAAAGATCATTCGGTTCATCATCGAGTTCCACAAGCGCGGCGCCAGCTTTTTCCACGACGCGGGCATTGTGTTCCTGATGGTTCGCAGTCGCATGCGGGTACGGGAGCAAAATGGAAGGCTTTCCAAAAGCAAGAATTTCGGCAAGTCCCGACGCCCCGGCACGGCTGATAATCAAGTCGGCATGTTTCATGTATGCATAGATGTTGTCCAAGAAACCACGGACAGCGACATTCGGCAAAATGCCAAGACGTTCGTTGATGCTACCGACATTCTTCGCACCCACCTGCCATACAACGCTGATATCTTCGTGAGCGGCGATGCGTCCGATGCTTTCTTCAATCTTGTTGTTGATGCCAACAGCCCCTTGAGAGCCTCCAACGATAAACACCGCCTTGCGCCCTTCGCGGAACTCCACCGGGCGTTCCAAGGAATCGGCAGAAGGCAAATCACGAATCGGATTTCCCATAATGCGCGTCTTTTCAATCGGGAAGCCTTTCATCGCCTCTTCGGACGTCACAAAGACCAACTTTGCGTAACGGGAGCCGACTTTGTTGGCAATACCGGCAACGGCGTTCTGTTCTTGCAGATAAACGGGAATTCCCATGGAACCGGCAGCAAGAACAATCGGAAGCGAAACATATCCACCCGTCGCGATAACCACATCCGGATTCACTTTCTTTACGACACTTTTTGCTCGTCCTAAGGACTTCAGCAGGTTAAACGGCAAACTCAGATTCTTGAGGAACGGTCCACGATGCAGGGGAACAGCCGAAATATATTCATACGGCCAATTCTTAGCCACAAGACGTTCTTCCATAGAATCCTTGCGACCTGCGAAGGTGATATCCGTTACACCCATCTTCTTCAAGCTTTCGGCAATAGCCACTGCCGGGAAAATGTGGCCACCGGTGCCACCGCAAACAAAGAGGAACTTTTTCATGTAAATCTCCTTCTTGCTCCAAAATTCGTAAACCCACCCGTTTCAAACAAAACGGGACTGCTCATATAAGGCTCGCGGATGCTCGTTCCAGTCGTCGAGCGGGATATGTTCAACAAAATTCCAATAAACGCCGCCGAGAAAATCAGGTTCGTTCCGCCAAAGCTGAGGAACGGAAGCGGCTGACCCGTCGTAGGTACAAGTCCAACGCAAACGCAAACATGTATCGCAAAATTCAAGAAAAGCGAAGTCGTCAAAGCCACGGCCATGTATCTCCCGAAACGCGTCGTCGAACGCCTTGCGATGTTGAAACCTTGCGAAAAGAGAATGGCAAAAGCAAGCAACACCGCAAAAGTCCCGACAAATCCAAATTCCTCGCCAATCACGGAATAGACAACGTCCTTGTGCGCTTCGGGCAAATACCCGAGTTTCTGTTCGCCCATACCGATACCCGTACCGAAAAGTCCACCGTTTCCAAGAGCTTCGAGTGCATGATGCCCTTGCCACTGAGAAGCCGTCATCGAACCATCCGCAGAGAAATGCGCCAAAATTCGACTGCGGGAATGCGGTTTCAAAAGCATCGCGATAAGCCCCAACGGCATACTCACAAGCACGCTCAATCCCACATACTTGTAGTTCGCCCCCGCAATCAAAAGCAGCACAAGCAAAAGAACACAGAACATGATAAGCATGGAAAAATTCGGTTGGCAAATCAGCAAAACAGCCGAAATCGCAAGAGGTACTGCCGGCTGGATAATCGTGCACTTGACCGACTTTATTTCGTCACCGGCATTCGAGAGTTTCGCGCAGATCCAAGTCACAAAACCGAACTTCATGATTTCAGACGGCTGGATGCCCCAAATCCAACGGGAAGCGCCCTTCACCTCGCCACCCGAGACGATTGCGGCCAACGTAAGAACAGCCCCGAAAATAAAGATAAATCGCGAAGTCACTTTCCAGAACGCATAATCGATTCTATAGAAAAGCCCAAGCACGACAGCAGCCGCAAGAACCTTATGGAGGTGCGCCTTCAAATAATATTCAGCGGGCAAGTTACGCGAAGATGCCACAGGCGCCGACGCAGAATAAATGACAACAATGCCAAAGCACATTAACGCTAATGTGACAAATAGCAAAAGCTTGTTCATTCCCGGTGTCTGAGACGTTGACGACATCTTAAATACTAAATCCTACCTTAAACCTTGAAAACTGGCGTCATGTGCAAAAGCGCATCCACGACCTGTTCCATATGCATACCACGACTGCCCTTCACCAGGAGAATATCCCCCTCGGCGACCGTATCGCTCAAATAATCCACAACGTCCGCGACAGAATCAAAATGGAATACGTTTTTCATGTGGCGGGACTTTGCTCCATCGACATATTTCTTCGCCTCTTTACCGACAGCGAGGAGCATGTCGAAGTTCATCTCCGGCACCATGGCGCCAATCTGCTTGTGCAAATTGCCGCTTTCCTTGCCAAGTTCGAGCATGTCGCCAAGCACCGCAATGCGCTTGCCTTCGACCCTCATGTTTCCAAGCGTCTGGAGCGCCATTTTCGTCGATGACGGATTCGCATTGTAGCAGTCCGAAACAATCTTGAAACCGTTCGCATCCTTGATTTCCATGCGCATGTTCGTGGAAGTAAAGCCTGCAAGCGCCTTCGCGATGTCCGCCTTCGGAATGCGGAACGTCTCGCCCACGGCAATTGCCGCAAGCGCGTCGTAAAGATTATGGTCTCCCGGAACGTTCAACACAAAGTGCGTACGCCCCACATAGAAGTCCGCGCAGAAATTTTCGTTCCACTTGAGCTTTTCGGGCTTGATGACGCCACGGCGTACACCGAACGTCACGACCTTGAAATTCTTGTTCGCCTTAACCTTGCAGAGGCGTTCGTCATCGGCATTCACAATCAACGTGCCGCCCTTCTTAAGGCCCGCGACGATGTTGATTTTTTCATTGAACACGCCATCCAAATCGCCGAGACGTTCGAGGTGGCTTGCGCCAATGTTCGTAATCACGGCCACATCCGGCTCCGTCGCTAACGAAAGCGGACGGATTTCGTCTGGGCCGCTTGTGCCCATTTCGACAACGGCAGCTTCGTGGCTGTGTTTCAGCTGGAAAAGCGTCATCGGAACGCCGATATGGTTATTGAAGTTCCCTTGCGTGGCATGGGTGTTGAACTTCATCGAAAGAACGGCCTTCGTCATTTCCTTCGTGGTCGTCTTGCCGTTGCTACCGGTGATGGCGACCTTCTTCAACTTGAAAAGTCTTTGATAGCCCTTGGCCAGTTTCAAGAGAGCCTTCGTCGTATCATCGACCGGAGCGTACATCTTGAAATTCGGATCGATAGCAGTTTGGTTTATAACGCTCATCAGAGCTCCATCCTTTTCCATTTGAGAAACAAACTGGTGGGCGTCAAAACGCACGCCCTTGATAGGCCAAAAGACAACACCCTTGGCACTTTCGCGAGAATCCATGCAAAGATTCACCTTGCGTTTCAAGGTGCGGGCCGGAACACCGACAGCTTCGGTTTCCAGAATCTTGAGCATTTCTCCAATAGTCAAATCAAGCTTTATCATTCATCGCCTTCACCGCGATTTCGCGATCGTCAAAATGATGTTTGGTCTTGCCGATAATCTGGTAATCCTCGTGACCCTTGCCAGCAATCACGAGCCAATCACCTTCACGCAGTTCCGCACAGGCACGGTTAATAGCCTCTTCGCGGTTTTCGACAACTTCAAACTTGTCCGTCGTCATGCCCGCACGCACATCCGCGATAATCGCCGACGGATTTTCGGTACGCGGGTTATCGGACGTGAGCCAAGCCTTGTCCGCAATGCGTTCGGCAATGCCACCCATAATCGGGCGTTTCGTCTTGTCACGGTCACCACCGCAACCAAAGACCGTCGAGAGCTTGCCGCGGCAAAGGCTGCGAGCCGTATTCAGCACACGTTCAAGAGCATCCGGCGTATGAGCGTAATCCACAATGACGTGTTTTCCGTCCTTGTTCCAGACCTTTTCGAAACGTCCCGGAACGCGAACCGTCGCAATCGCCTTGCGCATCGCCTCTTCGGAAATTCCCAAAGCGTGTGCCCAAGCCAAAACGAGGAGAACGTTATCCACGTTAAAATCGCCGCAAAGCGGAGTCACGAACTTTTCCTTCGCAATCATCGGAAGCGTGAATTCCAGACCGTCTTCCGTATTCTTCACCTCGCCAAACGGCTTGATATCGGACTTAGCCTTGCCAAGTCTCGAAACAGCGACCTTGCGGCAGTCGAGAACGTTAAAGAGTTTTTCGCCATGTTCGTCATCGATATTGATGACCGCCACGCCATTTTCAGCCAAATACTTCGTAAAGAGCAACTTTTTCGCTTCGAAGTAGGCGTCCATCGTCTTATGGTAATCGAGATGGTCCTGCGTCAAGTTGCTAAAGAGCCCGCTCCTAAAGTGGATTCCCGCTACGCGACCCTGATGGAGCGAATGCGAAGACGCCTCCATTACGAGATCGGTGCAACCCGATTCTACAGCGCGGGCCGCAAATTCATAAAGATCCAACTGCCCAGGAGTCGTAAGCGTCGCCGGAACAGACTTGTCGCCAATCTTGTTCATGATGGTGCCAAGCAGCGCCACCTTGTGGCCTGCCGCTTCAAGCATCGCATTCATGAGGAACGCACTCGTCGTCTTGCCGTTCGTGCCCGTCACCGCATGGCAAACAAGCTTGCTGAACGGATCCTTGTAGAAAATTTTTGCCGCTTCAAGACGCGCCACCTTTACATCCGGGACCTGAATCCACTTGGATGTCAGACCCTCCGGGGCCATCGTCTCGCCCACAACCGCAACGGCACCAGCCGCAATCGCGCTACGAGCGAACGCTTCAAAGCCATCCGTTGGAACGGAGAAGAATAAATTCCCCGGTTTCACACGGCGGGAATCATCGCAAAGCCCCGTCACGGACAACTTTTCCATAAGTCCTTCCGAAATCATCAGCTTTTCTCCTTTAAGGTCAGTTTGCAAACAGCGCCCTTCTGCAAAGTCTCTTCTGCTTTAGGTTCCTGGGCGACCACACGACCTTTTCCTGTATATTCAACATTCATGCGGATGTTCCCCATCACTTCGAGAGCATCCTTTAGCGAAAGACCCTGCAAGTTCGGCATCTTGCTTGCCACGGCATCACCGAGCAAAAGCGTTTTACCGGTAGTTCCGCCCATATCGACGCGTTCCGAAATCACGCGACGGCCTTTACCCTCGAAACGGATAGTGCAATAATTCTTTTTAGCGTAATCCTTTGCCGCAGCCATCGTCATCCCCGCAAAATCCTTGTCGCAAGGAGAACCGAGTTTTACCTGCTTCAAATTGTGAGCAAGCGGCGAAAGTGAGGGATGGTAATAAATTCCTTCCATAATGCGACGGAAAATCGGGCCGGCAGTAAGACCACCCACATGCTTTCCTTGCGGGTCATCCACAAGAACCAGGCACACATAGCGCGTATCTTCGGCAGGAGCAAGTCCAATGAACGAAGCCACCTGCGAATTGCGGTCATAAGAACGTGTCGCCACATTATATTTTTCAGCCGTACCCGTCTTGCCGCCAAACAACACATCGGCAAGCTTTTGCGAAGCGACGCGTTTGGCGGTACCGCTGTTCACAACGCGATAGAGCATCTTGCGAATTTTCGAAGCGGTCTTTTCAGAAACGACCCTGCGGAGTTCCACCGGTTTATTCTGTTCAACAACATCACCTTTGGAATTGCGCCATTCCTTTACAATCTGCGGACGCATGAGGAGCCCGCCATTTGCAATAGCCGCATACGCCATGACCATCTGGATTGGCGTCACGGAAACAGCATGACCGAAGCCCATCGTCTTCAATGTTCTGTCATCACGAGTTAGTTCCGTCGGAGTCAGGAGCTTTCCGTTTTCTTCACCGTCGTAATTGTCAAACGCCCTCGTGCCAATGCCAAAAGCGCGCGCCATCTTGAACAAGCGTTCAGCCCCCACTTCAGAGGCAATCTTCGCAAACACGATATTCGAGGACTGCACCATCGCCTCGCTCATGTCCATATCGCCATAAACGTGGGTATCGCAAATCTTTTCAGACCTCGGATTCCATTGCCAGCAACGGCCTTCGTTCGCAAACACCTTTTCCGGACTGACAGCATTGTTCTCAAGAGCCGCCGCGGCAGTAATCACCTTGAACGTAGAACCCGGTTCATACGACATCGAAATAATCTCGTTTTTCGCCACACGGCCAAGGCCCTGAATCTTGGAATTCGGGTCAAATGTCGGGTAGCTCGCCATCGCAAGAATTTCACCCGTATACGGATCCACAACAACAGCGCTCGCGCTCGTCGCCTTGAATTCAGCAACGCCATCTTTCAACGCCTTTTCGACAATTTCCTGCATATTGCGGTCAATCGTCAGCACAAGATTCATGCCGGATTTAGCTTCGACGACATTCTTTGAACGGTAATAGACTTCACGGCGATGCACATCCTGGACACTCACGCGTAGGCCTTCGTCCCCACGGAGGCTGTCGTCAAAAATCTTTTCCATGCCCATGCTGCCGCTACCGTTATAGCCCACCTTCCCCACAATCTGCGAAGCAAGGGTTCCCTGCAAGAACAAGCGGCTGTAGCCCAAATTATCGCTCGTATCGCGCATGCTTTCGGCAAAAACAATCCCGTTACGATCCATGATAGAGCCGCGTTCCGCATACAAGTTCTTTGCATGCGTCACCATCGACTTCGTATTCACCTGATAAACACTGCGGTTTACAACTTGGATATCGAAAGTCTTCAGCACAAGCACGCCGATTGTACAAAGTACAAGGCACTTCAATATGAACAGGGGATCTGCGCCGTACTTATTCATTGGGCACCCCCGTCACCATAACTTTTACCGGAACATCGTAAAGACCAAGCCCCGAGCGTTCAGCAAAATCAGCAAGATATTCCAGCGATGTCAACTTGTTGATTTCAAATTCCTGCAACAGAATCTCGCGATTCAACAGGTTCACCTTTTCCCTTAAGCCGAAGAAGGTTCCATAAAGATGATTAATACTGTTCTGCATATAAACGGGAACCATGCAAACCATCAAGCCCATAAGGATAAGAGGCAAAACAATACCAATAAAAACATGATTTCCCGACTTCACGGTTTCGTTCTGCATATTATCGATCATACTCTTTCATAGATCCTTAGCTTTGCAGAACGAGCCCGGCTGTTCCTGTTGATTTCTTCGGCCGAGGGCAAAATCGGCTTACGATTCACTTTCTTTAGACGCTGGTGGTTCCCACCGCACATGCAAACCGGCAGGTTTTCCGGACAAACGCATGCTTTTTCGAATTCCGCCGCTGTTTCCTTGACGCAGCGGTCTTCCACGGAGTGGTAACTCATCACGACAAGACGGCCACCCACCTTGAGGCAATCGACCGCGGCACGGAGGCTACCTTCAATCTGCTGGAGTTCGCCGTTTACTTCCATGCGGATAGCCTGGAACACGCGAGCGAGCAAACTGTTCGCTTCACGGCGCTTGTCCGGGAAAATATCTTCCACAACGGTTTTGATATCGCTCGGGAGCACGTCGCGGCCTTCGAGCGCAATTTCAGAGACTTTTTCCTTGATGCGGGTCGCAAGTTTGAACGCGCGATCCATATCGGCATTCTTGCGGAGAGCAGCTGCAAAATCATCGGCACTCACAGTGCGGAGCCATTCCTGTGCAGACACGTTCTCGCGACGGTCCATGCGGAGATCGAGCGGATTGTCGCCTACAAACGTAAAACCACGGCTAGAGTCATCTACCTGATGGCTGCTGATGCCGAGATCGTAAAGGATGCCGTCAATAGTATTCGCATCAATTTCGTTTCCGAGTTCGCCAAACGGAACCGGATGAACAATAAACTTGGGGAGAACGCCGGCAAGGCGCTTCGTTGCAAACTGGACGGCTTCATCATCGCGGTCAAACGCGTGCAAGACGCCATCGGAATTCAGTTTTTGCGCAATAGCATAAGAATGGCCGCCACCGCCAAGGGTGCAGTCCACATACACTCCGTCGGCCTTGATGTTCAAACCGTCAAGGCATTCTTGGAGCATTACCGGATCGTGATAGAATTCTCTCCCTTGAACTCCAGCAACCGCGGCTTCGGAAATTTCGTTTACATGTACTGACTTGCGGAGATTCTTATCTGCCATTATCCCCCTCCGTCAAGCCTTCACCATAGAACGCAGCATCGAAAGCTTCGATTGCTTCATTTGTCTGCAATCCATACTTTCCGTTGTAACGTTCAGGATTCCATAATTCGAGAGTTTTACCGCTGGCCTGGACATAAAGAACTTCGTCTTTAAGGCCGGCATACTCCAGCAAAATCTTGGGGAGTAAAATGCGATTCTGGCCATCCATTTCCACAACCGTGGGGCAGAGGCCTCTCCGAACTAAATCGGCTTGACGGCGGTCGGACCTAGCATCCAAGTCCGCCATGAATTTCTCAAACTCCGGTAGGACGAACAACCGGAGGGTGCGGTCCGGGCCACGGGTGACCACGAACTCATTCCCTTCGGACGCCAAAAGCTGACGACGGAATTCCCTAGGGAAGGAGGTCCTTCCCTTTCCATCGATAGCCGTTTGGGCTTGTCCTATAAAAGAAGTGAAATTCATATTTGACACATTTTACCACAACACTAATCACACGTGGAAAATATATCCACTTTTTACCACTATGGCAACAGAAAACAGGGGTATAACTTAAAAAAAGCATACTTTTTAACTCAGGTGTAAAATATTTTACAATCCATTATTGCTCATTAGAGCAGTTGTAGATAATATTTACGTAACAATTCTGTTACAATTCGTTAATCGGAAGAAAATTCCTAATTTTACCACATGCTTCTCCGAGTGCCCGATTTTTACGATTCGTTCCGTTGCATTGCAGACAAATGCACTGACACCTGTTGCATCGGCTGGGAAATCGACATCGACGAGACAAGCGCTGCACGCTACGCCTCGCTCAAAAACGACTTCGGCAACACACTCCGCAACAACATCGAAGACGGGCACTTCAAATTGCTCCCCGGCGATCGTTGCCCGTTCCTGAGGCAAGATGGTCTCTGCGACATGATTTGCCACCTTGGCGAGTCTAGTTTATGCGACATCTGTCGCGAACACCCGCGATTCGTAGAAGTCTATGGCGACATCATGGAAAAAGGCCTCGGCCTCTGTTGCGAAGAAGCGGTACGAATTCTGCTCGCGAGTAAAGGGACAGCAATCTCGCCCATCGCCTTCGTCGAACGTGAAATTGACGACATCCCAGACGAAATCCCCGACGACGCCCGCGAAGCCCGTGACGCCATTTTTGCAGAGCGAAATCATTTATTCAAAATCCTTACCAATCACAGCAAGCCCTTCAACGAACGCCTCAGCGAATTATTGGACTACGCCATAGAGACTAGCGGATTCGATAATTTAGAACAAAGTTCTAAAATTTCAAACAACATCCTCCAGTCCTGGATTGACGTCCTCGGCAAAGGCGAAAGTTTCGGCCCTGCTTGGGATACCGCATACAAGCAGCTCAAGCAAAGCTGGACAACACGCAATAACAAGCCGTTATTCACAGACTCCGATGGAGAAAAAATCATCGCCTATCTGCTCTTCCGCTATTACGCAAAAAGCCTCTTCGACGGAAACAGCTTTACCAAAGTCCAGTTCGCTCTTTATTTTTGGATTATACTCCAAAAGTTCGGCAATATCCTCGCAAGCACAAAAATCGACGCCATCAAACTCTTAAGCAAGCAAACCGAATATTCCGAAGAAATCATGGCCATTTTGGAAGAGGAATTCATAGAAAATCCGGCGTTTTCAGCCCTCAATTTCAAGAGAATTTTGATGGAATAAGATTAATTCTGTGAGATAGAACAACTTTTACAATTATTTTTCTGTTTTTTGTATTTTTACAACCATGCGCCCCCGTATTTTTTCGTATTTTACAACTGTTTAAAAAAGTTCACTAGAATTGTTTTTTTGAGGAGCTTTTATATGATTTATCGTATTTTGACATTAATAGCCTTAGTCGCTGTAACGAGCTTTGCACAGCTCGCACCGGAACCGCAAGTCGCCGACATCAAGTTGATGATGGATACAACTACTAATCAACCTATGAAAATGGACTTTTCCAAGCACCTTTCCGGCATCAGCGATCCAGGAATTCTGTTCAGCCATTTCAGCAACCGACCGTTGCTCATTTATTATTTCAGCCCGAAGTGCCCGCATTGCCAGAAGCATTTCCCCGAAATTCAGAACCTCATCAAGGAATATGAATCCAAGGGTCTCACAGGCATTGCCATCGGCTTGAACGGCGGTATCAAGAAGAACGACATCCGTCTGTTCATCGACCAGTACCATGCGGTCATCCCGGTATTCCAGGACACCGACAGCAAGTTCGGGCCGGCTTACGGCACGGGCTACATCCCGGTCGTCTATCTCGTGCAGAAGGACGGAACGTTCTACCGCTACGAAACGCTCAACGAAGCGAACATGAACCACTTGCGTTCGACGCTGAACACCATTTTGAAGAAGTAGCATATCATAGGTTCATTTGTCATTCCCGCCTCCGAGCGGGAATTCCCCTTTTTTAGAAAGCCCCGGCTCTTAGCTGGGAGTTTTTGTTTTGGCGGCGGGAGGCTACTCGGCTTCGCCGAGTAGTTCTTGCTGGGGCTCGGTCATGGGATTAACGGCGAGTCGGCGGGACTCACAAAGCATGTTTTTTTCGGCGGGAGGCAACTCCGCAAGCGGAGTTGCTACGGCTCGGCAATGCCCGAGCGAGCCCGGGCGCTGCACTCGCCTTGCGCAGAGGTCGAACTTGGCTTCTCCTTTGGCGCCAGGCGGTATGAAAAAGGCTCCCGTTTGGGAGCCTTTTTCATACCGTCGGCGGGAGTCGAACCCACGACCCGTTGCTTAGAAGGCAACTGCTCTATCCAACTGAGCTACGACGGCATTTGTGGGAACACAATATAGCAAAAAATCTTTTTTTTCGTCAAATTTCGCATCATTCCAACGTCATCTCTCAAAAAATTTTACATCCTCCCTATTGCCATTATCGGGAGTTTTATCTACATTTATGCATGAATTTAAATATTTGCATAAACAAAAGCGCGGCACCAGGTTATCTCAATGGCAATGCCGCACGGAGATTTTTATGAAGATTATCGACATTCTCAAGCAAGACAAGATGAGCCTTTCCTTCGAGGTGTTCCCGCCGAAGAAAGAAACGAGTTTTGAGAACGTAAAAGCAGCAACTGAAGCCATCGCAGCGCTCCATCCCGCATTCATGAGCGTTACATACGGTGCAGGCGGCGGCGTCAGCCAATACACGATCGAAATCGCCAAGAATCTCAAATACAAATTCAACATTCCGATGCTCGCCCACCTGACTTGCATTTCAAGCAACAAGGATACAATCCACCAGCGCATCGAAGACATGAAGGCCGCCGGCATCAAGAACGTGATGGCGCTGCGCGGTGACCTCACGCCAGAACTTATCGCGAACGGCCGTGGCGACTGCGATTACCACCACGCCGTCGAACTCATCCGTGAACTCAAGGCCAGCGATTCCGATTTCTGCATCGGCGCAGCCTGCTACCCCGAAAAGCACCCCGAAAGCCCGAACCAAGCCGAAGATATCAAGCACCTCAAGGAAAAGGTCGAAGCCGGTGCGGACTTCCTCACCACGCAGATGGTATTCGACAACAACCTCTTCTTCAGCTTTTTGTACAAACTCCGCGACGCAGGCGTCAACTGCCCGGTGCTCCCTGGCATCATGCCCATCACGAACGCGAACCAGGTCGATCGCGCCATCAAGCTTTCGGGCTCATTCATGCCGCAGCGTTTCAAGTCGCTCGTCGATAAATTCGGTAGCGACCCGGACGCCATGAAGCAGGCAGGCATCATCTACGCAAGCGACCAGATTATCGACCTGTACGCAAACGGCATCACGAACGTCCACGTCTATTCCATGAACAAGCCGGATGTCGCCGAAGGCATCTTGAAAAACGTTTCCGCCATCCTCGGAAAGAACTTCCAGGTGTAAAAGCAAGCAACCCCAATTAATGCAAAATATTAAAGCCTCAGAGTAATCTGAGGCATTTTTATTTAAAAACCTATTCGCTCTCGAACGACCAAACTTATAAATTCCATATTGCCTATAATATACCGGCGCCACATACGGCGAGGTTCAGCAAGCAACCGATAAAGCCATTCCAAGCCCAGTTTTTGCCAAATTTCCGGAGCCCTCTTGTAAGTCCCTGCAAAAAAATCGAAGACCGCGCCCACAGTACCGACATGGCAGTGGATATTCAACCGATCCCAGTTTGCATAAGCCCATTTTTCTTGCTTAGGGGCCGTCATTCCAATCCACAACAAATCGGGGTCGGCATCGTTAATGGCCTTCACCATATTCAAATCGTCTTCAACAGTAAACTGGGGCTTGTAAGGCGGAGAATAAGTCACGACCTCTAAATTCGGATAACGAGAGGCTGCGTTTTTTTGAATCAGCCCAAGGACCTTTTCGCTAGATCCCAAGAACATCACCTTTCCGCCCTTTTTATTAAGGCGATGCATTTCGAACGTGAATAAATCCCAACCAGCAATACGTTCTTTGGGCCGAGATTTCGCTTTCAACAAATGACATGTACGGACAATGCTAATTCCATCAGGAATGAGAACATCTCCCTTCGTCAACGCCTCTTCAAACAACACATCTTTACGGGCGTTGTTATACGAAAACGCATTAATTGTATTAATCAACAATTTGCCTTCCGGTAAATTAGCCAAATCAGCGCGGCTACAGAGAAGATTCAAATTTTTGATACGAAGCATACAATCCCATTTCCCATTTACACGATCTACTTCACCAATCCCTTTTCGAGGTATTCCGCAAGATTGGTTCGCACATGGCCAGCGACGCTGTCTGCGGCAACTTTGCGCATGTCGCTATCGACCATAATTTTCACGAGCTGTTCAAACGAAGTTTTCTGCGGATTCCAGCCGAGTTCGGCCTTGGCCTTGGTCGGGTCGCCCCAGAGGTTCACCACGTCGGTCGGGCGGTAGAAATCTTCGGACACGGCCACGACAACTTTGCCGTTTGCGACGTTGATTCCATTTTCGTTCACGCCTTCGCCTTCCCAGCGGAGCTCGATGCCGGCATAGTGGAACGCAAGCGTCGCGAATTCACGGACGGTGTGCTGTACGCCGGTCGCAATCACGAAGTCTTCAGGCTTGTCATGCTGCAAAATGAGCCACATGCATTCCACGTAGTCCTTGGCGTAACCCCAGTCGCGGAGACTGTCGAGGTTGCCGAGGTACAGGCAGTCCTGCTTGCCTTGCGCAATACGGGCGGCGGCAAGCGTAATCTTGCGGGTCACGAAAGTTTCGCCACGGCGTTCGGATTCGTGATTGAACAGAATGCCGGAACAGCAGAACATGTTGTAAGCCTCACGGTATTCCTTGATAATCCAAAATCCATAAAGTTTGGCAACTGCGTAAGGGCTGTACGGGTGGAACGGAGTCTTCTCGTTCTGCGGGACTTCTTCTACCTTTCCGTAGAGTTCGCTTGTGCTGGCCTGGTAAATGCGGCAGGTCTTTTCCAGATGGTTGGTGCGTACGGCTTCCAGAACGCGGAGCACGCCCGTGGCATCCACATCGGCAGTGAATTCCGGAGAGTCGAAAGAAACCTGCACATGGCTTTGCGCTGCGAGGTTGTAAATTTCGGTCGGCTGGACTTTACCGACAACTTTCACAAGGCTCATGGAATCGCCCATGTCGGCGTAATGCAGATGAAAATTCGGTTTGCCTTCAAGGTGCGCAATGCGTTCGCGAAAATCTACAGACGAGCGACGAATGATACCATGGACGTCGTAGCCTTTGGCCAAAAGGAATTCAGAGAGGTAGGAACCGTCCTGTCCGGTAACACCCGTAATCAAGGCAACATTACGTTTATCCATTGAGCGATTCCTTGTACCAATCAAAAAGTTTCTGTACGCCTTCGTCGATTTCGACCTTGTGCGTCCAGCCGAGGCTATGGAGTTTGCTCACGTCGATGAGCTTGCGCGGAGTACCGTCGGGCTTGCTTGCGTCGAACACGACTTCACCTTCGAAGCCGACCGCTTTCACGACAAGTTCACTGAGTTCGCGGATAGTGAGTTCCTTGCCCGTGCCCACATTGATGTGACAGTTGCGGATTTCTCCAAGTTTCGGGATGGCGCCGCCACGGCCTGCGCTGTGGTTGCGGTCAACGGCCCCATCTACACTTGCGCCATAATGCACGCTGGAATATTTTTCGATACCGATGATGTCGCTGAAGTTCACGTTCAAAAGTACATGGACCGAAGCATCCGCCATGTCCTCGCTCCACAGGAATTCGCGAAGCGGCTTACCCGTGCCCCAGAGCGTCACCTTGTTGTTCTCGATGCCGTACTTGGCAAGCACTTTCAAAATTTCGTCTTGTGAGGCGTCGCCATTGATACCTTCGACAGGGCGTTTGTCCATATCGACCTTGATGCTCTTCCAGTCGTTGTCGTGGATGAGCTTCGCGAGATAAATCTTGCGCATCATGGCCGGCATCACATGGCTATTTTCCAGATGGAAGTTGTCGTTGGGACCGTAAAGGTTCGTTGGCATCACGGCGAGATAATTCGTGCCGTACTGCAAGTTGTAGCTCTCGCACATCTTGAGGCCCGCAATTTTGGCAATGGCGTATTCCTCGTTCGTGTACTCGAGTTCGCTCGTGAGGAGCGCGTCCTCTTTCATGGGCTGCGGGGCGTTCTTCGGATAAATGCAGGTGGAGCCGAGGAACAAAAACTTTTTGACGTTGTGCGCATAGGCTTCGCTGAACACGTTGCACTGAATTTTCATGTTCATCATCATGAAATCGGCGCGGTAAAGCGAATTCGCCATGATACCGCCGACAAAGGCCGCCGCAAGCACAACCGCATCGGGGCGTTCTTCGTCAAAAAACTTCTTGACAGCATATTGATCTGTTAAATCGAGTTCCTTGTGTGTTCGACCGACAAGGTTATTATATCCACGGGATTTCAAATTATTCCAAATGGCAGATCCCACTAAACCATGGTGGCCCGCAACATAAATCTTGCTAGACTTGCTTAACGTAATATCTCTTGACATGTACACCAACATTTCCAATTTTGCAGTTAAATTTAGATATTTCGCTAAACATCTTAGACAAAATGTTTAAAATTTTCTGTTTTTTTTGAAATTTCTAAAAATGCAAACTTCCTTTCACAACGCATTCAAGACGCAAAAACATTTTTACATTAGAGAACTTTTCGAGAAGAAACGATTTTTGCCACAAAATGTAAAAACAGCTCTCACATTCCCCTCTGCATTATATATATTGAGTATATGAGCATCGTCGATGCTCGAGGTTTTAAAAAAAGGTTAATAATGCTCTCTTATCAAGACGCCTACAAAATTGCGGATTCCGTCCACAAAGGCCAGCAGGACAAGGCTGGCGGACCATACATTGATTTTCTCCAGAATGTCGCCGATTATCTCAAGAACAAGGGCGAACCGGAAGATGTTCAAGTTCTAGCCATTTTGCAGGATTCCATCACATCAGGCACCAAGAAAACTCCGGACGACATGATCAAGATGGGCGTTCCGGCAGACATGGTCGAACTCATCCAGAAGATGACTTACCACAAGAATCAATCCTGGATTGACGAATACAGCTGCAAGCTGATGGCGAAGGGAGTCCCTGCCGAAGATGCGACTTACGATGCCCGCGAAAAGGATTTCGTCCGCTTTGTCGAAACACTCAAGGATAATCCGACAGCAGCCAAGGCAAAGAGCGCCATCTTGAATGTACTCCTCGAAGACAAGTACATTCACCGCCAGGAACGCCGCGAACTCAAGACGAAGTTCCGTCTCAAGAAGTACAAAGCCGCGATTCAAGCGCTTGGAGTTTAAAAAAATGCCCGCCGCGAGCGGGCTTTTTTTATTGCCACTTCACCGCCTATTTACTAATTTTACACCGTAATTTTTTAGCCCTAACGGGCACAAACCCCTAAAAAGGAACACAACAATGGCAAACAAAGTCTATAACTTTAGCGCAGGACCGTCTGTCCTGCCGGAACAGGCACTCAAGGAAGCATCTGCTGCATGCATCGACTACGCAAATAGCGGCATCAGTATTCTCTCCATGAGTCACCGTTCAAAGCCGATTGAGAATATGTTTGCGGAAACCGAACAGTTCCTCCGCGACTTGATGGGCATTCCTGAAAACTACGATATCGTGTTCCTCGGTGGTGGTTGCTCACTTTTGTTCTGCATGCTCCCGATGAACTTCCTCGACCAGAACGCTACGGCTGACTACGCTTTGACTGGCGTGTGGGCAAACAAAGCTTACAAGGAAGCCAAGCAGTTCGGTAACGCTCTCGTCGCTTGCGACACGAAAGCCGATGTCTATAACCACATCGACAAGAACTTGAAGCTCAGCGACAACGCGACCTACCTCCACGTTACCGCTAACAACACCATCTACGGTACGGAATGGCAGAACTTCCCGAAGCCGAAGTCCGGCTTCCTCATGGCAGACGTGAGCTCCGACTTCCTCGCAAGGAAGATCAACGTCTCTGACTTCGGTGTCGTCTATGGCGGCGCACAGAAGAACATCAGCTGCGCTGGCGTGACAGTTACCATCATCCGCAAGGACTTGCTCGGCAAGGTAAACCGCACTATTCCTACCATGCTGAACTTCCAGACCCACATCGACGCAAAGAACATGTTCAATACGCCTCCGGTTTTCGCTGTGTATGTGATGAACCGTACTCTCAAGTGGCTCAAGGAATTCGGCGGTGTCGAAGCTATCGAAAAGGTGAACCGTTCCAAGGCCGCCCTCCTCTACAGCGCCCTCGACGCTTCCAAAGTGTTCGTCGGTACCGCTGCCAAGGAAGACCGCTCCATCATGAACGTTCCGTTCGTGTTCAACAAGGACGTGGTTGCCGCTGACAAGGCTGACGATCTCGCCAAGGAATTCCTCGAATTTGCGAAGGAACGCGGTCTGCAGCAGCTCAAGGGTCACCGTTCCGTGGGTGGCTTCCGCGCATCCATCTACAACGCAATGCCGGTCGAAGGCGTTCAGGCCCTCGTCGATTGCCTCGGCGACTTCGAAAAGAAAGTGCTCGGCTAAGAATTAGCCGAAACTTGGACTTGAGCGTAGCGAAAGTCCAACGTTCAAGGGCTAAGTCCCATGTTCAAAGGCTAATGTCGTGGTTTGGGTTCACGCGAAAGCGGGAGGCCCATGTGCAAAGGTTAGTGAACCGAGAACTTGGCCTCACGCGAATGCGGAAACCCAGAAGCTAAAAGAAGCCGTGCGAACTCAAATTTGTGGCGACCCCATCCGGGGCCGCCCTTTTTGCAAGGCGAAGGCCGCCACGAGCTCCATTTTCGCAAAGCGGAGGGCATCCAAACCTCATTTTCGCGTTTTTTACATACTGGAAGCAAAAAAGTCTTGCATCAGTATGTAAAAAAATTATTTTATTTACATTTTTATAGTCAATTTTTGTCAAACCATAGCCCAAAAAGAACAAAACAGCCCCAAAAATCCCATAAACACGTTCATTTCGCCATCAAAAATGAATACTTTGTCTATAAAATTACATACTGCGACCATAAAAAACGCCACTTAGTATGTAAAAAAAGCCGAATTCAGCTTTTTAAAACGCTAAAAAATTAAAATGACGTAAAAAACAAAGCACAAAAAGAAGAACCTCCTCATTATTCACGAGGAGGTCCTATTTTTTTGTGTTAGGAGTACGCCATTACGGCGCCTTGGAGGAGGATCCTTTGGCACGTATATCCCCGTGCCGGGCGCTTTACAAGTTCACATGACCAAGCAAAGAACTTGTAAAACCACCGAGAATAATTTAGAGCCTTTTTTTGTTCTCAAATTTACTAACCCATATACACCCAAAGGCTTTATCTTTCTCGTTTTTACATGATTAAAGATACTCTATTTTTCATCGAATGTCAATAGAAAATGCATTTTTTTTCAAAAAAATTTGATTTTCATCACACTTTAATCTTTAAAAAAATGTTCTCAAAAAAACATCTCACTTTACAATATTTTTCTTCAAGATAAAATGACCGACAATACCCACTTTTCAACCAATTCGGTATCAAAAAATACCCCAAACCTTACGTTTGGAGCATTTGAATTACTCAAAGCTCTTATTTTTGCACTTCGACCAGAACCCCTAATCAAAGAAAACGACCTGAGCAACGAAGATTCGCGGACTTATTAATCAATCAGTTCCCTGAGCGTTTTTTCCTGTAAATTTGTTCATAACGTCCGGCACGATGTCCATGATTTTCGACACAAGCGAACTGTCTTTCGTGATAGGCATTATGCGAACGTCATCGCCCCTGATGACAAGAAACGCCACCGGTTCGACCGAAGCTCCACCGCCAGACGCAGATGTATCGCCTTTGTTCTGGTGTCCGCCAAACCCAAAGCCGACAGATACGCGGCTCACAGGAATAACCGTAGATTCTCCAGCCTGTATTGGTTCACCGATAACAGTTTCCGCTTTCGTGATGTAGCGGAGCTTTTCTAAAAGAGTTTCAGCAAGTTTTTCAATAGCCATGGTTTGAATATAGTAATTAGTAGGAAGTAGGAAGTAGGAAGTGGTTAGTAAACAGTGGTTAGTTTTTATAATCGCGGCGAAGCCGCCAAACTATCCTGTCTACCGCCTACTTCCTACTGTCTACTGCGAAACCGCTAATACCTAGCACTATAGACGCGGTCACTTGCGGTAAAGAACTTGCGTTCCAAATCGGACCAGTCGAGGTAGCCCCATGCAGCGACGACTCGCCCACCTGGAAGCCTTGTCGCCATGCCATTCACGCCCTCGCCTGCCGTGAAATAAAGCGTCGAAGTTTCGCGATGGATGCCCCTAGGTTGCACAATATTTAACTGTCGGCCCCAAGAAACAAAGTCGTTCTCATCGACAAGATCCCAACTGCGAGCGATGTTCCACTGCAAATGAGAGTCCCTGTAGCTCTGCGCCAACACTGGGAAATAAGCCTTAACCCCAATAAAATATTTTGTTTGAATCGATGTATGTCCCGGCTCGCGGTATTCAAACGGCAAACTCAAAAATTCTTGCGGGAATCCACCATGTCGCGAATGCGAGAACTGATGTACATAATTTTCCAAATCACTTCGTTCGTACCGACGGAAACTGTCGTGCTTGAAAATGAAAATGCGGGCCGCCGAGCGAATACTTTGTTCTAAGAACGAACCTCGCAAGATAGGAACAATTCCTTGGAATCGCCCACTATTGATGTAATAATCGAGAGCATACACGTCACTTTTGAATTCCAGGATAGTTACATCTAACGTATCGCCAAGCATCATCGGATAACGTAAATCTATTCGTTTCACCAACGCTTTGATGTCGTCATCCGGGTTTTCGTCTATACGAATATCGTCCATCGGCCAGACATCGTTGTAGCACATCAGCGTATAATCGACAGGTTCCTCGACTTTTTTTTCACAAGCCACCAACATCGCACAAAGTACTGCACCGAAAAAAGCACCTCTCAGTGCAGCAAATCCGGTTATGAGCATCTTGGCGGAAGTTCGATTCATACGGATAAAATTTAGCATACATCCGATTTTCAATTGTGAGCCTCGGCGTAATTACAGTACTCATAAAGGGGACATTTGGCACAACGGTTTGTCAGTTCGCGGCAAATGAAGCCGTTCGTTCCATTTTCAAGAAAAAACTGGAGCGAATGGGCCGCAAAATACGGATTTTCGGGAGCAAGAGCTTTAAAATATTCATTCGCCAATTTCTGTTTCTCTTGCGGTTCAAGTCGAGAAAACGAGCCGTCGTTTGCAGGCCCAAGCATCGACAAAAAACGACGAGCCCCCATCGTAAGCGGAAGCGGCGGCATCTTGAAACCGCTTTTGGAACCGCCCGCGCAAGAAGTGCCGTCCGCGTCTTTTTCACCATTCAAACCACCGCCGCACTCCAAACCCAAGCCCAGCGGAGATGGGGCTATCAAACGATAAATCGCAGCGCACGCCTTCGGACGTGGTTTAGAACGGCCCATAAAATAAATTTCACCCAAATCATTCCACAACTCTTCGGGAGTCCGCTCATGCACCCAAGCAACCAAATCAGGATGGCGACGGACAAAAAGCCCAACACTCCAAAAAATTCCGGCAACATGTTCAAAAAAAGTCCAGTTGCGGCTGTTGAAAGTTCGTTCAACAACATCTTCAATTTCAGCGGCCTTAGGCACTGGCAATGACCAAAGCTTATCGTCTGGAAACTTTTCATGCAAAGCCAAAAGCAATCGTAAAATGTCAGGATAAGTGCGGTCTTGAAAAAGAGAGCTTCCTAACAAAGTCCATGCAATTTGTTCATTTTTTTTCGGCAGCCTGCATGCAACATAAACAACCGGATCTGCACACCGGAACAGCATAGCCACAAAGGCTTTCGAAGCCTTGAAAAGCAAAGGCTCGTCGTGAATGAACCGTTTTACAGAAACCATCGCGACTTACCGCAAACAAAAGAAGTGCGAAACCCGTTAAAGAGCCTCGCCCACCTTCACCGCCTGTCCAACGCGGGACTTGAACAAGTCCGGATGACGTTCGCGAATCTTTTTATCGACCACGAGAATCACCGTGCTGCCCATTTCGAATCGCCCCAGTTCGCCGCCCTTTTCAAACGAGTACGGCTGATTCGGAATCCAGTCCATGCGTTTGTTATCGCGCGGAAGCTTGCCTGCATTCGTCAAAAGCGTGTCGCTATACACGACTCCAATGCGACCGACGTTTGTCGCACCGACCTTTACAACGAG
>JAEEGK010006372.1_pt1 | contig 28414 bp, 21 predicted proteins | sample 8958771 | NCBI WGS metagenome assembly JAEEGK01 (sample SAMN16246547, study PRJNA631951) | gut metagenome | biome: gut microbiome; feature: rumen; material: SC-attached | host: Bos | place: Iran: Karaj | collected 2018-10 | reverse complement strand
ATGAAATCAACAAGATAACTGACGCGGCTTACCATGAGCATTATGGCAGGGTGGTCTCTTTCAACTGGCCGGTCAATGTAGGCAGGTCGTATAATGCGGGTGGTGAGTTCAACATGATGTATCGTCCGAACGGGATGTTCAATTTGCGGTTTTATGCCAACCTTTATGAATCTTACATCAAGACCGATGATGCTTTGGAACCGAGTGAGATGCTTTGCTACAGTTTTCGACTGAACCTTTGGACCAAGCTATGGGACCGTCTGGAAGTGCATGCCTCGGCTTACTACAACTCTCCGACCCAGACGCTGTTTTGGAAGAAGGGTGCCAATTATTCCGTCGACTGCGGTCTGCGTGCCGATTTCTTCGATCATAAGTTTTCGGTGTTTGTCAACGGCTACGATTTGTTTGGTTTGTTGAAGCAAGACACCTACATTGATAGCCCAACGGTAACGGTTTCAGAGACATCGAGATACAATTCATCTTGTGTGTGCGCGGGCTTTACATTGCGTTTCGGTAACATCGAACTAGAGAGTGAGGCCAAGAATGGAGGCGAGGCGGCGGGGCAATAATTGTTGAATTGTTGCGTTGTTGAATTGTTGAATTGATGAATCGTTGAGACGATGCTGAATTTGCTATACAAATCAAGAAGTTGGTTGGCCTTTGTGCTGATTTGCCTTTTGGCGGCTTGCAATGTGAAGTCCGACATGGACAACATGGAACGGACGGTGCTTGAAATCGAAAGCAAGTTCAGCAGGGGAGAAGACATTTCACAGGACACCTCCATCTTTCAGGCGCGGCGTTATTTCAACCTTACTGATGATGCCGAGATGAAGACTTTGTCGGCCCTTTACAGCGGTTGCGTCTATTGGCAGCAAAACAACTTCGACTCGGCCATGGCGGCTTTGAATGAGGCCATTGTCATGGCAAGGTCGAGCGAGGACATCAAACTAATGGAAAAAGTGCAGACCACAATATCAGCTTTGAATGGCGACCTGGACCATAGCGAGAACATGATTAGTGTGTTTCTGCGCCGGCGTAAAATGCTTGTCATCATTTCGTTGGTATTGGTTGTGGCGGTCGCGTTGGTGTTTTTCCTCATGTATCGTGCCACTCAAAAACGAGCTACGATAGCCGAACTGAACCTTGACATTACCCGTTTGCAACAAGAATCCGAGGCATTAGCTGAGACCAATCGTGACAACCTCTTCCGAAAGGTAATGATGGTTTACAAGATTTTCTTAATTGGCGAGAACAAGGACATAGACAAACCCTCTTTCCAAAAGCTGAAATCATGTGTCTGCGGACAAGCCGACTCGGCCTATGATGTCATCTTTGAAGAATACAACAAGGTCTATCCCGATGTGGTTCAACGTATTAAAGACAACCAACCAAGTTTATCAGAGACAGAGTTCAAGGTTTGCATCCTATCCATGATGCCTTTCAGTGTGAAGGAAGTGGCCGACATGATGAAGGTTTCGACTGCTATGGTCGGTAAGGCACGCACCAGCATCCGCAAGAAACTCGGAATGACCGAGGCACGGGGAAGTATTGAGGAGTTTGTGTTGGAAATGAAGAAGGGATAGTCTATTATGGTTGGGATTCGAACGTATCCTTATCTGCATAATACACATCAATAACGGCAATCAATGCGGCAAGGCTCCATACAGGGACGGCCAGCTTGTCGGTGTCCAGGAAGTTGTTGAGGAAACCGTGGATGAAGTAGCTGAAGAAAGCCAACGTGGCTCCCAATACGAGCACTTTTGCAGTCTTGTTTTTGCATCGGGCGTATGTCTTAATGCCACAGGTCACCGTGACAACGACGAGCACAACCATGATAAGCGAACCGACTAGACCTTGCTCGGCCAAAGGACCAAAATACTCGGAGTGGGCATTGCCGCCATCGCCCGCGTTAGTGCTGATGATGGTCTTTTCCTTCGACATCTGGAAGGGAGCGTAAACAAACTGATAGGTTCCTGGGCCCCAACCGAAAACAGGGCGCTCGTGGAACAGACGGAAAGCTGACTGCCAGCGATTGATGCGTTCCAGGTTGGAGGCATCGGTAGAGATGTTGGTGATGGATTGGATGTTTTCCACAAGGTCGCCCGAAGCGTCTTGGTTGTTCTTTTCCAGTGCGTCAATAATCTGGTTTTGGAAAGTGAAAAACAAACCCACCAAAATCACGATGGCGGCGGCAATCCAACGGAACTTGATCTTCAGCAGTATGCATATCAGAACACCCAAAGCAGCAATCATACTCAGCCATGCCGCGCGACAGTTGGAGAGCATGAGGGCTACGCTGAGCAAAACGACAACACCGATGATGATAAGTCTACGACCTCGTTTCACCTCGGGCAGGAAGACATAAGCCAGGGCAAGGATGAGGTATATGGCCAGAGCTGCTCCGTAGGCCGTGTGGTCGTTGTAGAAAGGTGTCATCACCCAGTGGGCCGAGTCACCGTCAAACCCGAATTGGGCATGGTGGATGATGGTGTAGACACATACTATGCACAAAGCCGCGATGTAAAGCCAAATGAATCTATGTATGTTTTTTGGATCCTTGAAAAGCATGGCACAGAGGAAGAATGCCGGCACGACAAACCACAATCGCGATAACAGGAACTTGATGGATACCACGGGCATCTCGCTCGTGATGGTGGTGACAATCATCCAGGCGAACATGCAATAAATGACAATGGCGATAGGATGTAGGGAGATGCGTTTGTCGTATTGTCCGTCATACAGCATTTTGGCCACAAACAAGACCAAAAGACCCATCAGCAATGGCTCGGCAGGCAATGAGATGGCCAACCCTGCGTCAAGGGCTTTGAGGTTAACCGAGAGTGGCACAGTGAATGTCGTGAGCAACAGGACTTTGTCCATAGAGAAGACGTAAAGCAGCAAAATGCCGAGCACGACAGGCAGGGCGAAGAAAAGGTAGGTGTTTTTCTTCACCACAAGGAACAGCCCCACGGCCACAAACAGTGCCGCGATGACATAGAGCCAGGCTATTTTCGCTTTCTTCTCCACAACTTATTTGTTTTCAGCAACGAAACGCTTGCGGTTTTCGATAATGAAAATCGCCACGATGGAGAGCAGGAAGGCACCTAAACCGCTTAAAGCTACGACCACCCAACGTACAGGGAAAGCTTTTTTGTCGGCAGGGAAGGGCTCGGTGATGATGTTGGAGTAGGTGAGTTGCGAGTGGAAGAAGCGAAGCTCTTTTTCGTAATCCAGTTTGGTGGCGACGTAGGTGTTGCCTTCGGCAGCAATCTTGGTGTGCAGGTCATGGATTTCGGCACCGTATTGTTCAAGGTTGTCTTTCATTTCCGAGGCTTTTGCCGACCCGCTTAAAAGGCTTTTTGTTACTTCACGGGTTTGGCTCGAAATGTCAGTGATACCGTAGGTGGTGCTGATTTCAGTATAGCGTTGTTTCAACGAGTCGATATTGTTTTGTTTTTCCCTCAATTGTCTTTCGTACATGGCTACCACTTCGCCGACTTTCTGTGTATGAAGGTTGTGCACCTTTTGGTCGTAGAATTTGAGAATGTCGTTGGCAATATTGCAAGCCACAAATGGGTCTTTGTCCATTACGGTGATGGAAACGGCCTCGTATGGAGTCTTGCCAATCTTGATTTTGCTGCGGTATTCGTTGATCATGTAGGTCTTGGCAAATTGGTCGGCCTTGTTGATCTTGTAGTCCGTCCACAAGTCATACTTCTCAACGATGGAATCCATGATGGAGGTTGAGTTGATGATTTCGAGCATCTGTTCGGTCTCGCTTTCATCGGAGTAGGGGCTGATGTTGGCAGGATAAGCCACGGCAACCGATTTGTAAAGCGGGGTGATGAACATGGAGCTGGAGAAAATGGCACCGCAGAGGGCAGCGGCAATGGTGATGATGATGATGTGCCATTTCCATTTCAGCACAAGTTGAACCAGTGAAAGATTGTTGAAATTATTATCCATGATTTGATTTGTTATTTTCGGTATAGAGGATATTATTTTATTAGGTGCAAATATTGACTCATTCTTTTCTAAGATGCTTCTTTTTTTCCTTGGAGGCCGCTTCCTTTTCGGCCTCGTGACGAAAAAAGTCTTTGGATTGGTCGTAGACCACGATGCAGAAAAGGAGTAGCAGGAAAGTGCTCAACACGGTGACAACCAAAATAATCCAACGCACGGGATAGCTCTTGCGCTCGGCTTGGAAGGCCGAGGTGACTACAAACTTATGCGGTATGAATTCGGTGGCGTCCACTTTGGCTTCCTCATATTTCGACTTGACCAGGGAGAGCTGCAGACGGTCGTTGTCCAAGCGCTCGTTGATGGCGTATGAAGCTCCGCCATATTCGGCCAAGATATCAAGCATTTTTTGTATGTTGTTGATACCCTGCGTGTTGCCTTTTCCTAATTCAACAGCAAGCTGTTGGCTCAGCATTTCCACTTGCGACTCGTAGTCGAACACCCCCAGTTTTCGCAAGGTGTTGAGGGAGTCTTCAAGCATGTTCATCTCGGCAACGAGGGTGTTGTATTCCTGTTCCACGATGCGGAAGGCCTCAATGGCGACTTCCTTTTGCATCTGGTTCATCGTGCTGTCAAAGATTTCAGCGATTTCGTTGGCGATGCGGGCAGAGAGGGCTGCATCAGCGTCCAATACGGTAATCTTCACGGCATTGTATTCGGTGCGACGGAACTTGATGCGGGCATCATAGAGTTTGTTCAACTTGGTGATGGGGTACTTGCTGTTGGCTTTGATACCGTAATGCTCCATCAGGTTGAAGCGGCTGATAACTTTGTCGCGCACACGGTTCGAGTTGAGCACCTGAAGCATCTGCTCGGTCTGCTCGTCTTCTCCGATGTTCATGATGTCTTTTTCCGACTGATAGGTTGTGCTTATCAAGACTTTGGAGATGGAATTGCTGGACGTGGGGTAGATGACAGTCGTCGACTTGTAAAGTGGGGTAATAAAATAAGGAGCGCTAAAAACAATGGCACAAAGGGCAGCCACGGCCAAAATGAGGAGGATAGGCTTCCTATATTCCACCGAAAGCTTACACAAGTATTTGGAACTGTAGTTGTTATGATTATTCTCTTCCATAGATATTTATGAAATAAGTTGACAAAAATAGGGCTTTTTCCCGAATTAACAATGAAAAAAGCCAAATTATGCCTTTTTTTCCTTGGGGATGACGAGGCTCACGATTTCCTTGAGACTGAGCAGACGTGTGAAGAAGATGGCACCGCAATTGATGGCAAAAGCGATGATGAATCCCAGCATCCAGTTGAGATTCAGCTGTTTTACAAGGAAGGTGACCAAGGCGACGGTGGCCAGGAAAATGACGATATGGAGCCAATAACGACCTTGGATTTCCAGCTTCAGGATGCGCTTGGCGAGGAGGTATTGCAGGAAGGCGGTGACAGCCTGCACACAGAGGCTGGTGCAGGCGGCGCCCACCGCATAGAAGCGCGGGATGACGATGAGGTTGAGCAGGATGTTGATGGCCACGCCGGCGCCAGCCACTATGTTGAGTTGTTTCAGGCTGCCGTTGGCGGTGAGCAGTGTGCCGAAGACGTAGGTCGTCGACAGGCAGAAGAAACTGCCCATGAGGATGGGGAAGATGTTGGCATATTGCCCGATGCGCTCCACGTCGTCGGCGGTGGCATCGGCTGGAAGATACATCAGCTGCATGATTTCCTGGCGGTAGAAGACGCACATAATCATGACGATGCCCGCCATGGCAACGATGACGTTGAACGAGGTCTTGACCAGGTTGTTCAGCTCTTGCTTGTTCTTCAGCGTGGCGGCAAACATGGGCAACAGCATGATGGCGAAGAGGTTGGAGATATTGTTGCCTGCGTCGAAGAGGCGGTAGGCGCGGCTATAGAAACCGGCTTGCACGCCTTTGTCGTCCAAAAGGCGCTCCAACAGCACCGGCTCGATGCGGCTATAGACGCTCATCAGCAGCACAAGCAAGGCGAAAGGTAGGCTCTGTCGTAGTATCTCCTTGAAGAACTGGAAGTTGACCTTGAAACTGAGATTTTCGGTGTGGCGCAACACGATGGTAAGGGCAAGGGCGAGGGTGACGACGTAGGCCACGGTCTGGGCTTGCAAGTACCAGATGGCGTTGAACTTCTCCATGGGGAACCAGCCGCTCCACAGCGCCAGGCACATGATGATGATGGCCAGCACACGGTCGAAGACGGAGAGGATGCTGTCCTGCTTGAACAGCAGCAGCCCTTGCATGTTCGACCTGAGGAAGAGGATGAAGGAGAGCAGGATCTGGTTGAGACCGCACCAGAACAACAGCTTGAGTTTCAGGCCTTCGTTGTAGCCGCAGAAATAGCCGACCACGAAAATGACGACGGCATAAAGCAATCCGAGAAGTAGCTTTGTTTCGGTGAGGCCGCCGAAGTGTTTGGAAAGGTTTTTCGGGTCTTGCGCGACGGCACGGCTGTTGAAGTTGGTGATGCCGAGGTCGAGCAATATATAAAAGAGGTAAGAGAAGTTGAAGAGGGCTTGGTAGGTGCCGTAAGAAGCATCACCAAGGAGGTTCTGCACTTCACGGTCGATGCCGAGAATCCAGAACGGCTTCACCAACAGGTTGAGAAACAGCAGGAAGATGATATTTTTGATGAAGCGGTTCTGCATTTGTATATTTGTTATTCTGTAGTTTTACGTGCTTTTAGTTAAAAATTCTACCTAAAACTGTATCAGTATAAGTTCTCATATAATCAAGATGAATGGGCACATATTCTGGAAGGCTCTTTAAATACTCCAACTCAAATAACAATCTCGGCTCTTCATCATTTGATTCAGGGTGGATTTCTACCTTATTCCCGATTCTGGCAATACGAATCAGATATAGGTCTTTAACGCCTTTGCCCTTGATATAAGGCATGAAATAGTATAGTTTGTTTAATGCAATCGTTGATGGGAAAGTCCGTGTTTTGCCTGTATAATAAATTTTAGTTGGCTCTGCTTCAGAAAAATACTTTTGATTGTCTGGCTTTACTAAACCTACAAGCAAGTGTTTTGTTTTGTCTAGAGTATACTGTTTCTTGACATGGTTTATTAAGATGAAATTATTGTCATTACCAAACAAGTCCAAATCCAACATAGGTTTCGCTTCGCGCTGCAAATGAATTGGGTGGGTTGAAATAGGTTCTTTATCAAAAATGAAACGGTAGAGGCTCTTTCCAATCTGTTCGATAATGCCGCATACTAACGCATTGCCCATCAAAAACGCACGTCGACCGTCCGAAACTTCTGGATGAAGCGTGTGGTTGTCTGGGAACATGTTCAAACGTTCAAGTTCTAATGGAATTAGTCGGCGGTAGCGTCCAGAAGGTGTCTGAACCACATGTTTAAAACGTGAAGGTGCCATCCCCCCTTCTCCAGTAATCATCGTGCGTGACGGTTTGTCAAGATAGTCAGGGAAAGCCATTCCACCTTCAGAGAATACATACTCATAACCTTCCTTGGAAACACGATTGATTTTCTTAGCTCCTTTTTCATATTGCCATTTCGGCAACTCTTCTTCCGAGATAAAGAACTCTTCTGGAACAAATTCCTCATCCACAAGATTGCCACCCAAGGTTTGCCGTGTCCCATCATAGACAGGTTCGGCATCCACAGAATATACATGACGGTTCATCATTATGCCTGCGTTGCCAAAAGGGCTATCTTTTTTGCCTTTGTTGAAGTTAGCCGAAACCGCTTGAATGTTGCCTTCAATGTCAAATTCCGACAAAGTTCCTTCCTTTTGTGTAAATGGAAATGCTTTGGCCAAAATACCGTCAAATAGTGTCCAGTCGCTCATTTCCTCGACTTTCTTTGCAATGACGGAATCGTTTTGAAAACCAACAAAATAGGTTCTTCTTCTTCTTTGCGGCATACCGTAGTCGGCAGCATTGATGACACGCCATTCAACGATATACCCAAGGTCAGCTAACGAAGCAAGGATGATGGCAAAGTCACGCCCACGCTGTGAGGCCGGGGAGTTGATTAAGCGGTCAACATTTTCAAAGAAAACATATTTTGGCCGTTTGTCGCCTTTTTCCAATAGAATACGGTAAATCTGCCACCAAAGCACGCCTTTTTTCCCTTCGATGCCCCCCGACTTGCTCAAAGTGGCCGCTACGGAGTAGTCTTGACATGGAAAACCACCCACCATCAAGTCATGGTCTGGAATATCAGAGGTCGGCACAAGGTTGATGTCTTTGTTGGAATGTCCTTTTGCTCCAAAACGAGCCGTATAAACCAAAGAAGCATCTTGATGCTGAGTTGATGGTTCCCATTGGTTGTTCCAAATGGTTTGATATGCATCAGAAGCACCTTCAAGACCGATGCGGAAACCGCCTACGCCGGCGAAGAGCTCAACGACTTTGATATTATTTTGTTTCTTCTTTGGCATATCAATTCTCTCTTACAATTTTGGTAATGTAGTCGTTGTTGAACCAATAACAATACTTTTTGCACTTGCCCCCATTAGGGTTATCGGCTAAATCATCACTATTTCTGCCTTTTGGGCGAACATGGAAGTTTTGATGCAGCCTGGCACTCCAAAAATTCACTGGTTCAATAGCATTGTTCAATACGTTTGTTCTAATATTGCTCCAATAAAACTCAGCAAAACGCAAATCCTCGGGCGGCATAGTCCAGAAGAAAACCTTGTCCAATAAATAATTACCTATATTCGGTGTTTGTTCCTTGAATGTAACAAACAAAAAACGGCTGGTGAAAATCTCATACAACCGGCTTTCATACCAAACATCATTGTCATATACTTCCTGATAATTGATGTTTTCAAATGACATTGCCTCCTTGATTCTCCCGTTGGCTTGAACACGAATGGTTTTCATCATCATTCCAGCCTTACGAAATTCTTCCGAAAGATTGATGTTGCTACTTTTGCCCTCATTCGCGATGGCATTGGCAATTTGAAAAAACTTGCTCTTACTTCCGTTCGACAAATCAAGATGGAGTTCGGTAGATAATTGTTGCTCGTTTTTACCAATGAAAGGACGGAAACGATTGAGAATAATCTCATCAAATGTGTTTTGCTTAAGTTCGTTGATGGATACTGTTTCTTGTTCTTTAGGCAGGTCGAAGTTGCTGATGGCGCTTTTCCCACTTTTCTGCACATATTCCAAAATGGTGCGCATATATGCCATTTTCAGTGAAAAAGCACGTGTCGGTGCGGGTATATCACTGTTGTATTGCTTGGTGACATCAGTCCCTTTTGAACCTTTTCGACATGCTCCAAGATACATTGTATCGCCCTCGGATAGTGTATGAGCAAGCCCTTGGACTATCTTTTTGTGAATAATCTCATAATCATTTCTTATTATGAGCAAATCCTTTTCAGGAAGTTTCCACAAGACGGAAAAAAGAAACTCCAAATCTAATTGGTTTGCTTGGGCAATGTGAAGATAAAAAAGCAGTAGCATTAAACGGCATTTTTCGAAGAAATGGCTGTGTTCAAAGTCTTTGCCAGCTTCTTCAATATAGTCAATCATGCCGCAAACCAAGCGCTCTTTTATCAACAATTCTTCTTTCTTGCTTTTTTTCAGTGGGGTGCATTTCAATTCAACGCCTGCAATGGAGAAATCGGCATCAGGATTACTGTTTTTGTCATACCCGAAATAGATTTCCTCCACCATCTCGCCCAAACCACCTTTCCCTTTTCGAATTTCATAATCCGAAGCGGCAAAATCACGAAGAGTGTGCCCGAGCAAGCCTTTGCTGTACTCAAAAATTGAGGTGATGTCTGTTGGATTGTATTCTTTTGTCATAGTCCTTGCTTCAAAATCAATAAAACTCGGTACACACTTCGATTTCAGAGCATGTACGCTTGCACTTTATTGTTGGTTCGCCAATAAAGTCATTATAATCCAACACGATTTTTTCATCATAATATAACTGTTCCACTTTGTCTTCGGCATCACTTTCGTTCTCTGCTTCTATAATTAAATCACGAGATAGTATTTCTTCTACATTTACCAAGTATTTCATTCTGATTTTGTTTATCGTGCTCAAATACCAAGTGCAAAAGTATGGAATATTTCTTGAAATTTTGGCATTTTGTCGGTTTTTATTTCTCCTTTTCGAAAATATGTGTAATTTTACACCCCAAATTCCGTTTTTACAGGAGAAAAAGACTTTGAGTAATGAACAAGGAACAGGAAAACGTTGATGTGCTGGAAGAGGAACTGATTGAAAATGAGAAAAGTCTGTTGCTCATCAACGACGATGTAAATACTTTTGAATATGTCATCGACACCTTGATGAAGGTGTGCCACCATACTCGCGAACAGGCCGAGACTTGCGCCTGGATAACGCACTACAAGGGCAAATGCGCCATCATGCATGGCAGCTTCGACGAACTGAAACCGTATTATGACATCCTGCTTGCTCACCAGCTCACGGTCAAGATTGATTAAGCGCAAAACACATGGCAGGTTACTCTTCATTGGAAATATTGGCTATTCAGCAGGCCTACGAATCGATGCTGAAAGACATACAGCCTTTCATCAATGCACCCAATCAGCTGGAATTGATTGACAAGGCTTACCGTTATTGTCTGGATAAATATGACGGCCGGTACTTGTTGTCGGGCAAGGCCTATATGTTTCACCTGATTGAATTGGGGCGTATCGCTGTGCTTGAAGTGGGCTTGGGCTACATCTCTGTGGTGGCCGCTTTTTTGCATGGTATTGATTACAAGAAAGATGTGAGTGGCAAGGAGTTGAAGGACCAGTTTGGCAAGACGGTGGCCATCATCCTTGAAGACTTCAGCCAGATTTCGCAATTGGACACTGAAAAGGTAGCCTATAACTCGGATAACTTCCAGGTGCTATTCCTTTCCATGATTGACGACATGCGTTCGGTGCTGCTGAAAGTGGTGCATCGTGTGTATGACGTTCGCAATCAAAAGGATGTGGAGCCTGATCGGTTGTCGAAGTATTTTCATGAAATCAAGTACATCTATATTCCTATCGTTCATCGACTTGGCCTTTATAAACTGAAGGCTGAGCTGGAAGAGAAGCTGATGCTCTTTGAGAATCCGGAGTTGTTCCATGAGATTGAAACCAAGATTGAGGCGACTCATGAAGCCCAAAAGCAGACCGCTGAAAAATTTGTCGCCAAAATATCGGAAAGCATTGATGCAGAGCTTGAAAGGACGAAGAAAAACGGGAAAAACAAGTTCACATATTCCATCAAGTGGCGACTGAAGTCAATTCCGTCCATTTATGCCAAGATGAAGGCACAGAATGTGCCTTTTGAAGAGGTCTACGACTTGATGGCGGCAAGGGTCATCATCAATTGCGCCTTGAAGGATGAGCAGGAGTGTTGCTGGATTGTGTACTCGGCTATCACGAATATCTACGACCCCATGCCTGAACGCCTTCGCGATTGGATTACCAAGCCGAAAGCCTCGGGATATGAGTCGCTGCACACCACGGTGAAATATGACGACAAGTTGTGGTTTGAGGTGCAGATTCGCACTACTAGGATGGATGAGGTTGCCGAAACAGGTCAGGCGGCACACTATTTATACAAAGGTGAAAAGGAGACTTCCGAGGAATGGTTGCTCAATGTGCGCCAAGTGCTGGAAAACCCTGGTATGGTGTCGTTTGAGAATTCTTATAAGAAGATCCATAAGTCCGATAAGATATTCATTTTTACACCTGAAGGCGACTTGAAACAGCTTCCGATTGGCTCTACGGTGCTTGATTTTGCTTACGAGGTGCATACGCGTGTGGGTGAGACCTGTAATGGCGCACGCGTCAACGGGCGTATGGTGCCCATCCGTCATGAGCTGACCAATGGCGACAAGGTGGAAATCATCACGAACAAGAAACAGTCGCCGCGTGCCGACTGGCTCAATGTGGTGGTCACGGAAAAGGCGAAAAACAAGATCCGTCGCTACCTCAAGGAAGAGGAGCTGAAAGAGTCGGAGATGGGCAAGGGCATGTTGCAACGTAGGCTGAAAAACTGGAAACTGCCATTCTCGGAGACGGTGGTCGACATGTTGGTCAAAGAGTTTAAGTTGGAAAACTCGTTGCAGCTTTATCATCGGATTTCTACCGAAAAAATCGATATAGCGGAGGTGAAGCGATTCCTAACCGCTAAGTTCGGTGAGAATGTGGAAAGAGGTGAAAAGCCTGTCCCAGAGACTATTGGTGCTTCAAAAAAAGAGCAGAATGCTGAAGTGGAGGAGTCGCTTTCCATTGGCGAGGATATCAGCAATGTGACCTATAAGTTGGCCAAATGCTGCAATCCTATTCCAGGCGACCGTGTGTTTGGTTTCGTCACCAATGAAGGCACCATCAGTATCCATCGCACCAATTGCCCCAATGCCAAAGGCTTGCAGGAGCGTTATGGCTACCGTATCATCAAGGTAAAGTGGAATGGCGTTGAAGCTGACGGCTCGCAAGCTACCATCCGCATCTATGGTCGCGACGTGATGGGCTTGTTGGGCAAAATCACCAAGGTCATTTCCGAGGATTTGGAAGTCAACATGAAGAACATCGTGTTCAACTCCGACAAGGAAGGCTTCTTTGAAGGAAGGATTGTGTTGCAAATCACCGATGTGGAAGCGCTGGAACAGCTGATCAATAAGATTAAAGCTATTGAAGGCATTGTTGATGTAAACAGAATCGATTGAATGCGGAATGAGGTATGAAGTATGAGGTATGAGGTGTGTTAAATTTTGAATTTTGAATTTTGAATCTTGAATCTTTGAATTTTGAATCTTTGAATTTTGAATCTTTGAATATGAAGAAACTATTTTTGATAATTGCCTTTCTGTTTGTGGGTTGGGCATTGATGGCTCAGGATGTGCAGCAGATTGGGAAGATGTACGGCATTGATCATGAGAAGAAAATCATAGTGGCTACGGGACGACTGCCTGAAGGCATGAAACCCTATAAGGAAACAATGGAGATGAAGGGTGAAACCTATGTCTATTATCGTAGCGAGATGCCGCTTATCACTATTACCACCGATGGTCCGATAGTTAACTCGCCTGCGGTGCATGGGGTCATTAACGTGGCCGATGCCGATGGCAATGTCATCACGATGCATGCCGGATTTAAGATTAGAGGTACTTCGTCGCAACAATACGACAAGAAGTCGTATCGTGTTGAGCTATGGGCGGATGAAACGGGAACAGTGATGGCTGACACCACTTTCCTGGGTTTGCGCAGTGATGATGACTGGAACTTGGAAGCCATGTGGGCACAGCCGCTTCGTCTTCGCGACAAGGTAGCCAATGAGCTGTGGATGGAGATGTATCAACTGCCTTACGCAGAGAGTGAGCCTGATGCTTTGCCAGGCATCCGCATGGTGTATGCCGACTTGTTCATCAACGACGAATATATGGGCATTTATGCCTTGACCGAGCGTATGGACCGCAAGCAACTCAGACTGCGCAAATACAACGGAGTTATTAGAGGCGTGCTGTACAAAGGCAATGGCCCTGGTGCTCCCACCTTTGACAGTTTGCCCGATTATGACAATACGCAAGACACGTGGGACAATTACGAATGGGTGTATCCCAACGAGAGCGACTCGGCCATCAATTGGAACCATCTCTATAGTTTCACTAATTTCGTGATAAATGCCTCCGACGTCGTGTTTTATTCACAGTATGCCGTCCAGTTTGATAAGGATAACGCCATCGATTACTACCTGTTTATCAATAGCTTGATGGCCATGGACAACATGGGAAGAAACCTGTTTTTGGCCCGTTACAAGAAAACGAGTACCTATATGTACCTACCGTGGGACTTGGATGCCATCTGGGGCTTGGACACCGATGGCAACAAGACCTACAACGCGGCTGGTTTGAAGAGCAACGGCTTCTACAATCGTTTGACCCAAGATTGTTATGACAATGGATTTGTGGCTTTGGCCAAAACGCGTTACAACGCCTTGCGCAATGATATTCTGACCACAGAACACATCATGGAACTGGTTCAAAGGCAATACGATGAGTTGGTTGAGAGTGGTGCCTACGACCGCGAGCATGAGGCTTGGCTCGAATACACCGTTGATGAAAGCCAATTGACCTACATGAGTGATTGGTTGGACGACCGTTTCAGTTATTTGGATGGCGAAATCAATGCAGGTTGCGGCACATGGAATGTCGAGGAAGTCGTTGAAACTCCATTTGTTGAGATCTTCCCTAATCCTGCCAAGGACCGTATCAATTTGCGTTTTGCAGAAGAAGTCGAAGCGGTGGTCAGCCTATATGACATGACAGGTCGTTTGGTGCAATCGTTCGCTGTACAAAATCAATTCCTCGTTATTCCTACCCGAAATCTGTCTAAAGGCATTTACACTTTGGTGACATTTGTTGGTGGAAACCAGCAGATTGATAGGGTGGTAGTGGAGTGAAAATTTACGAAGTATTGCAGTTTGAAAGTCTAAAATTTACGAAGTATTGCAGTTTGTATGCAAAATTTGTACGAAGTATTGCAGTTTGAAAGGCTAAATGTACGAAGTATTGCAGTTTGAATACCAGTTGCTTTTCGGCTTTTCGTTCGAAGGTCTAACATTTTCAAAGTAGGGAAAAAAGGATTGTGGGAAGAAAAAAGATGTGTTTTTGTTAAAACCCTTGCAGAATGGGAAAATGTTTGTAATTTTGTGGTCGAAAAGTCGTAAAGGTAAACGAATTTAGTATACTTTGACAACAAAATGACTATATTTGATTGGATAAGGAATCGGGAAAAGCGAGGGCGGGTGACATTCTCTGTAGAGGAATTGAAGCAAGCCTTTAGCGAGAAGTCCTATGAAACAATTAAGTCAGAATTGACTCGACTTGCGAAAAAGGGCTATATCACTTCTGTTTACCGAGGGTTTTATGTGGTGGTGCCAGTGCAATATCAGTTGAAGGGTATCGTTCCCCCGACCTATTACATCGACCAGCTCATGCGGTTTGTAGGCAAGCCTTACTATCTCAGCCTGCTTTCAGCTGCCGCCATGCATGGGGCATCACATCAGGCTGTTATGGTAACACAGGTAACGACTATTGCACCAAGAATCAAGTATTCTTCAAAGAATCTGTATTTGAATTGGAATTATCGCAAGCAAATACCAGAAGAACTTCTATTGACAAAGAATGCCGAAATGGGTGTAGTGCACTATTCCAATCCGGAGCTTACCGCCGTGGATTTGGTGCAGTTTGCCGACCACGTTGGAGGTTATCAAAGGGCTTCAACCATACTTGCCGAACTGATTGAAGTGATGGATATGGAAAAGATGTCAGATGTGGAGCCATACACGACTATTGCAACCTTGCAACGCTTTGGCTATTTGTTGGAGTATGTGCTTGAAGAAAAGGAGAAGGCAGATGCGTTGTTTGCGATATTGAAAAATCAAAGACAATGGAACAGCATCTTATTAAGAAATGACCGTCCGAGAATGGAAACGGCGCAACCCAATAGATGGCATGTAAACGGAAATGTTGAAATAGAAATCGATGAATTATGATAGATATAGCATCAATAATGGAATGGAACGAACAAGTTCCTTGGAAGGAGTCGGCCATGGTCGAGCAAGACCTCCTCATTTGTCGCTCGCTTGTGGCCATTTATAGCGACGAGTTTCTCGCTTCGCAGTTGGCATTTCGCGGCGGTACGGCTTTGCACAAGTTGTATCTATCGCCGCAGCTGCGCTATAGCGAGGACATTGACCTCGTGCAAATCCATCCTGGGCCTATCAAAGATATCTTGTTCAGGTTGGGCGAGGTTTTGAGTTTCATGCCCAACAAGGTCACTAAGCCCAAGCGGTACAACAATACGATGCTTTTTCGCATGGAGTCGGAAATGCCGCCTACCGTTCCCATCCGCCTGAAGGTGGAAATCAACTGCTTTGAGCATTTCGATGTGTTGGGGTTGGTCAAGCGGCCTTTTTCGGTGGAGAACAGTTGGTTCACGGGACAAGCCGATTTGACCACTTACCAGTTCAACGAGTTGTTGGGGACTAAGATGAGGGCTTTGTATCAGCGCAGGAAGGGTCGCGATTTGTTTGATTTGTATGTCGGACTCACCGAAGGACAGTACGATGCAGAAGAAATCATCCAGTGCTACAACCGATACATGGCGTTCACGGTAGAGAATCCGCCGACTTACAAGCAGTTTGTGAACAACATGGAGGCCAAGCTGAATGATGCGGAGTTCTTAGGCGACACGGAAGGCTTGTTACGGCAAGAAAAGTCGTTTGACCCTGCGGTTGCTTATCAAGTTGTGAAAGAGATATTGATTGATAGATTGCAATAGTAAGCTACAGTTTCCAAATCGCCTCTATTTTCAAATCCGTCTTATGATTCCCTTCAATTAACGTCAAGCCGCTGCCAATTTCTTCGCGGTCGCTGTAGATGGTGCGGCCGATGCGGGCGTATAGGGTCAAGGCGTTGAATAGCTTTACTTTACCCAATAGATAGATTCTCATGCCTTTGCCGTAGAGGGCAGGCACGCTGAAGGAATACAATACATCGCTTTCGTAGGCATAGATACGGGCGTTGTAGTCCTTGGCATCGAAGATGGCATAGCGGAAACTGAAGCTATAGGGTTTGTTTTCAGGTTTGTAGGCGATGTCCTGACAGAGGAAATAACCATGTTCATTGCTGCCGTCGTCATTGCGGTAATAGGCATATTCGGCTTTGTTGGCACAGTGTATGTCCCAACCTAATTCATAGTTGATGTTAAACCGCACGGCGTTCTTGGTGTAGAAGATAGGGTAGTGGCTGAAGACAAAAGCGTCCGTTGAGTTCTTCATCTTGGTCTTTGAGCGGAATTGCAGGTAGGCATGTGTGCGACGATTGAAACTGTGGCTGACGCGCAGGTAGTAGTCGTGGCCGCGGCTCGGTGCGTTGACTTGTGAGGTCAGCCAGGTGAATTGGAACTGGTCGGCGTAGGCGAGGATGTTCCAATAGGGCGCGGGTGCGGCTTCCACGCCGAGATAGATGCCGCGTTGTCCTTGGTTGCGGCTGCCTTCGCCGAAAGCATTGCTCATGAGGTTTTGGTAGGCCTTGCCATAATCGCGGTACATTAGGGTGAAGTTCAAATAACCGGCAGGTTTTACGGTCAAGCCGACCAAGCATGCAAAAGCCATCGGTCCTTGAGCCTGTCGAAGGGCCGTACTGTCAAAGTTCATGCTCATAGCGGCCTCGCCAAACAGCGCATATTTCCCTTTCACAAACTTGAAGTCAATACCTTGGTTGGTAAGGCTTTTGCCCTGGAAATAATACTGGTTGTAATGGCTGGGCTTGAGTTCGAGTGGTGCGCTGAGCCAAGTGTGGTGTGCGGTATAACCCACCTCGAAATGGGCGATGGCATAAGCCAGATGTCCACCAACGACTTGTTGACGAATGGCATGGCGGTCTAAAATTTCACTGATAGTGCGATGATAGCCCGTCTCTTGCAGGCTGCTGACAAGTTCGGCTTCATTTTCTATGGTGTCGGCCACGCTGATATTAGCGTCTATCATGCGGTTGGAGTAGAAGAGGGTCCCGCTGAAAGGTCCGCTACCAAGGGTGACTGCCGCGCCTCGCATAAAGGCATACTCGCTGGCCGAGCCCTTGGGGGTGATGCCACGTCCTTGCTTCATCACACTGCTGCCCGAGCCTGCCTTGCCGAAACTCATGCCCGACCACATCGTCAAACCTTGCCCGAACGACAGTTGGTAATCGCCAAGCACAGCAGCCTTTACAATTCCTAAGTCTTTGGCATAGAGGTGGAAACCAACGAAATCAAAGCCGCGATAGAATTTGTCGCCCAACAGCTTCTGAATTGTGTCGCCGACCTTGTCGGTGAAGAAGATTTCGCCCGCGTCTTTCTCAAGTACAAAGCCCGCCCGAATCTTGTTCCTATAATTATAGGTGTATTTCAGCTGGTATTTCTGTGGGCTACCGAGATAGCGCGAGTTGGGCTTGGCCAAAAGGGTAGAGTCGTCGATGGGTTGGTAACCTTGCTGTTTTTCAAGGATTTGTTCGTAACGACCCACAATCTGGTGTTTGCCGTAACGTGCCATTTTGTTGAGTGAGAGTTTGTCGTTGCTTTGGTCTTTCTCGATGCAGACCACGGGCCGGATGATGGCAAGAGTCTGTTCATCGAAACCTTCCACCATTTCCAATTCGTCGAGGAACATAAAATCTCCATAATAGCGACGGTATTTCTGCAACTCTTCATACTGGAACACGTTGAGCAGGTGTAGCTCCACCAATTGCATCACTTCAGCACTGTTGATGTTGACGGGATTCTCGCTGAAGAAGATGTAATTCTCCAAAAGGTCTTCAAAATCAATGTCTTCATCGCTGTCCTCGGCAAGGCGTTCCACCTGCTCGATGAGCAGTTGGTTCAAAGCTTCGGTGCTGAGCGTGTCGATGGCGATCTGTGCCTTGGCGGCGGCAACGAAAAACAAGGATAATATGAGGATAACCAGTCGTTTCATTTTACTTTCCAATGCTGAAAACCATTCCGATTTGTATGGATGCCCCCAATTCGTTGTGCAGCTGTGCCGCGACGTTGATTTGCGCAAAGCGGATGCCATAGCCAAGTCCGAAACTCAAGATTCCTGGGTTGGTTTGCGCCCCGGCGCGGATGTAGAAATTCTTGAATGCTTCATACTCCAACCCTCCTCTAAGGCTGACCCCTTCGCGCTCCGTGTTTTTCTCGATTTCGCATTGCCCGATGAAATCTTTGGTGAATTGGTAGGCCAAACCAAAACGCATCACGATGGGCAGTTTCTCATGGTTCAAGGTCTGCTCCAACCGGAAGTTGACGGGATTGAAAACGTAGGTGCCAAGCGTCAGTTTGTCAGTGACTTGCGATTGCAAGCCCAACTCAAAGGTAACGGCTCTATACGAGCCATAGTCATTGCCGATTTTCAGCAAAAGGTAGTCGAGTTGAAGCCCGATTTGTAGGTATCGCCCGAAGTCCTTGGCATAGGCGAGTCCAAACTTGTTCTCGTTGTATTTCGATGAACCGAATTGGTTGAAGCTAAGACCTAAACATCCGAACTTGGTGGGCAGGGCAAAGGCTCCGCATTTGTAGGCCGTTTCGGGCAGCATCCAACGGTTTTCATAGTACAATCCTAAGCTTATTTTGTTCAAGTTGGCCATACCAGCGGGGTTGTTCTGCATGGCCCACAGCCCTTGCGAGGCCACCGACGAGCCTCCCATGGCTGCTGCTCGCCCTCCGAGGGGATGGATGAAGTCGTGGGCGAAAAGCGTTGAAGTTGAGTAAAATAGGGTTATTAGGAATAGAAGTTTTTTCATACAATTGGAGTTTTATGGTGCAAATGTAGGACTGTTTTTTTACAAAAACAACATTTCGTCAAGCTCAATTACCTTTTTTTACTATTTTCGCAGACTAATAGTTTTTGAATATGGTTTATGTCATAATCGTTTTAGCCATCTTATTGGCTCTCATCGGTTTGGTCGGTGCTGTCGTTCCTGGAATCGCGGGGACACCATTCAGTTTTCTGGCCTTGTTGGCCCTATCGTTTGCCGAAGGTGCTACCTATTCCGCTAAGTTTTTGATTATTATGGGTATCATAGGCGCTATTGTCTTCACTGTAGATTACGTTGTGCCTATCTGGGGGACAAAGAAACTGGGCGGAACCAAAGCGGGGGTTAGAGGCAGCACGATAGGACTTTTTGCTGGGCTTTTCATCACTTTCGTTTTCCCAATTGGCTTTATCGCTGTCCTTTTGGGTCCCTTCCTTGGTGCCTACATCGGTGAGAAATTAGCTGGTACTGACGACCATTTGGCATGGAAGTCGGCATTTGGTTCGTTCGTCGGCTTCTTGTTGGGTACGGGCATCAAGTTGATTTATGCCTGTGTATGTATATATTTCATTGTTAAAGAGTTAATTGTAATATTATGATAGATTTGGAAGAAAAAGCACGACATATTCGTGAATTGATACTGACCGCTTTGGCTGAGGCAGGCTCGGGACATACGGGCGGCTCCCTCGACTTGGTGGATATTTTCACGGTATTGTATTTCAACCATTTGCGCCATGACCCGAAACGTCCTGATTGGGAAGACCGCGACAAGGTGGTGCTTTCCATCGGGCATACGGCACCTGTGCTTTACGCGACTTTGGCGGCGGCTGGTTATTTCCCTGAAAAGGAAATGCTGACCTTGCGCAAGTTGGGCAGCCGGCTGCAAGGACATCCGAGCTACGAGTTCCGTTTGCCAGGCTTGGAGACCTGTTCGGGTTCGTTGGGACAAGGTCTTGGGGTGGCATTGGGCATGGCCTTGGCAGCCAAGATGGACGGCAGCCCTAACCGTGTGTTCTGCATCATGGGCGACGGTGAGCAGCAGGAGGGAAGCGTGTGGGAATCAGCCATGGCGGCGGCGCATCATAAATTGGACAACCTTTGTGCTATCATTGACCGCAACCGCCTGCAAATTGACGGCGGTACGGAGAAAGTGATGGCCATCGACCCCTTGTGCGACAAGTGGAAGGCCTTCGGATGGCATACCATCGAGATTGACGGTCATGACTTGAGTCAAATCAAGATGGCTTTGGAATTGGCTGATAAAGAAAAAGATAAGCCAACGGTAATCATCGCCGACACCATCATGGGCAAGGGCGTGAAAAGCATAGAGGACAACAACCAATGGCATGGCAAAGTGCCGAGTAAGGAACAACTAAAGGAGTTTTTGCATGAACTATACTAATAAAGGCAACAAAGCCACAAAGGCAGGCTTCGGCGAGGGTGTTCTCGCTGCGGCTCAACAAGATAAAAGGGTGGTCGGTCTGGGTGCCGACATCACCAATTCGGTGGGAATGAACCTCTTTGCGGAGGCTTTCCCCGAAAGGTTCTTCTCCATGGGTATCGCTGAGCAGGATGCCGTGGCTACCGCAGCTGGCTTGGCATTAAGCGGAAAGCTTCCCGTATTCAGTACATACGGCGTTTTTGCGGCGCATCGTGCCAACGACCAGATTCGTATTTCGGTGTGCTACAACAATGTGCATGTCGTCATAGGTGGTGCCCATGCCGGCGTATCGGTCGGCCCCGATGGAGCCACACACCAAGCTTTGGAGGACATCGCCACTATGCGTGTGTTACCCAACATGACTGTCATCTCACCCTGCGATGCCACCCAAGCCAAAATCGCTACTGAGAAAGCCATTTTGGAATGCAAAGGTCCTGTCTATGTGCGTTTTGGGCGTGAAGCAGTTCCGGATTTTACCGATGAAAACCAAGACTTTGAAATAGGGAAGGCGCAGTTGATGCACGAGGGTACGGATATTACTCTTGTGGCCACGGGTCACGAGGTGTGGGAAGCCTTGGAAGCCGCTCACATGTTGGAGCGTATGAATGTCTCTGCCCGCGTTATCAACATGCACACCATCAAGCCGTTGGATGGCGATATCCTCAACAAGGCTGCCGAGGAAACCCGAATGATCTTTACTATCGAGGAACATCAAATCGCAGGTGGTCTGGGCAGTGCCGTGGCGGAGTTTATGGCCGAAAACCACCCCATTCGTGTATGCCGCATTGGTATGGACGACCGCTTCGGCGAGTCGGGGCAGGCCATGGCATTGATGCACAAGTTCGGTTTGGATGCTGCGGGCATCGTCAAGCGTGTGCTGGAGATTACATCCAACAAAGATTTCAGCGTCTATATCCGCAGGTTGGGCAAACCTTTCGATACCTATATCAAGAAGTTGTATGACAGCAAGAGGCTGTATGAAGGCTATGATTACCACGATGAATCCACCTTCGAGAATTGTTATGACACGAAAGTCTATCGGCATTATATCGCTCAAGGCAAACGTGGTCACGATGTGTTGGAGACTTTGGCGCGCGCCCTTCATGACCATTTCATCACGCATCAACTGTACAAAATGCTTGATATGTATGATGAGAAGGATATCATCGGCGTCATGGGCGGTCACGCCAAGCGCCGCGACGACCCGCAATACCGCCAGATTGTTTTCTTGAGTAAGCGTCTCACCGAGATGGGCAAACTGATGGTGACAGGTGGCGGTCCTGGAGCCATGGAAGCTGCGCATCTCGGAGCCTGGATGGCGGGTAGGAGCGAGGCCGAGACCAACGAAGCCGTTGACATGCTCATGCCTTCGCCGACTTATAAGGATGAGGGTTGGCTTCGCCGTTCTTTCGAGGTGATGGAACGTTTCCCCTTGCAAACGGACTACCGTAGCCTTGCCATCCCGACCTATTATTATGGTCATGAGCCGACCGCGCCTTTTGCCACCGACATCGCCAAATATTTCGACAACAGTGTGCGTGAGGATGGCATCGTGACCATCGCCAAGGGAGGCATCATTTACACCCCAGGCAGCGCAGGTACCATGCAAGAGATTTTCCAAGACGCAGGCCAAAACCATTATGAGAGTGAGGGTTATGCCAGCCCGATGATTTTTATGGGCAAGGACTATTACACCAATTACATTCCTGCCTATTCGCTGCTGAAGGACCTGAGCGACCGTGGCATCTTCAAGAACATGATTCTCACCATATCCGACGACAACGACGAGATTATCGATGCAATTGTGCGGTTCAAAGAAGGAAAATGAGCTTCAGAAGTGCTTTACAATCAAACAGTTCAACAATCAACAATTCAACAGTTCAACAATCAACAATTCAACAAAAACATGTTCTCCTGTCCCATCCAAATCCGAATGAGCGACCTTGACCCCTACAACCATGTCAACAACGGGTCGCAGTGCAACTATTTCGACATGGGCCGAAGCCGCTATTTCGAGCATGTCTTCCAAACCGAAATCGACTGGCTGACCTTCAAATATGTCCTCGTCCATGTCGACCTTGATTTCCGAAATCCCGTACATTTTCACGACCCCATAGTCTGTGAGAGCCGCGTCACCGAAATAGGCAATTCCAGCTTCAAAATGGAGCAATGTCTGAAAGACTCCGAAACGGGCGAGGTCAAGACCTTGTGCCATGCCGTGGTGGTCTATTTCGACCGTGAGGCGAACAAGGCGGAGCGGATTCCTGATGAAGAACGTGAGATGTTGATAAATGAATCGGAAAAAATGGCCAATGGCTAATGGCTATGGCCTATGGCAGCTTAAACGGAATGGTAAGTCCAAATTCTCGTAAAAGCTGCCATAAGCCATGGTCATAGGCCATAGTTTATAAAACAAAGATCTATTCCAATGAAAAAACTGACTTTTACCTTAATTAGCCTCATCGCCACAATGAGCCTCCAAGCCCAAACCGAAGCCGAGCAGAATGCTTGGAACGATGTCAACATCTATGAAATCAGCCGCTTGTATCCTCGGACGAATGTCATCCCCTTTGGGGAAGAATGGTCGCAATGCCTCAATGGTGACTGGAAGTTCCAATGGGTGGACTCGCCCTCAAAAGCCCCAGCCGACTTCTATAAGGAAGGCTACGATGCCTCGGGTTGGAAAACCATCAAGGTGCCAGCCAACTGGGAGTTGAACGGATACGGCACACCCATCTATGTCAATGTGGACAACGAGTTCCGTCCCAACGAGCCGCCATTTGCCCCGACGGTTAACAATCCCGTGGGCTGCTATCTGACGGAATTCAACCTTCCAGAAACATGGAAAGACCGCCTGACCTTCATCAACTTCGGGGCGGTGAAGTCGGCCTATTATGTCTGGGTGAACGGTCAGTTTGTGGGCTATACGGAAGATGCCAAGACCAATGCCGAGTTTGACCTCACACCATACGTCAAGGTGGGGAAGAACACATTGGCTGTGAAGGTTTATCGTTTCTCCAACGGCTCTTACTTCGAATGCCAGGATTTTTGGCGTTTGAGCGGCATTGAGCGGGATGTGGTGGTTTATTCCAAACCCACGCTGAATGTCTACGATTATGAAATCCATGCCGGTTTGGACAAGAACTACCAAAATGGGACTTTCTCAATCAAGGTCAAGCTGCAAAGCAATACCAATAAGATACAGAAAGGCAGTACATTGATTGTTGGGGCATACGAAGGGCTAGAGACAAAAGGCTTCCCCGAGCATATCCTGTTCACGCTCACCAAGCCTATCAATGAGTTGACCTTTACTCAGGCAGACGATGGCTATTATTATGCAGATGCGGAGTTGTCGGTTGATAGCGAGGAGATAGGGAAGGTGAAGCCATGGTCGGCGGAAAGCCCTACCTTGTACCAGCTGAGGATGTCCCTGATGGATAAAAAAGCCAAAACCATCGAAAAGCTTACTTCGTCATTCGGCTTCCGCACCTCGGAGATTAAAGATGGTAAACTACTTATCAACGGGCAGTACGTATTAATAAAAGGTGTGAACCGCCACGAGCACGACCCCTACACGGGCCATGTGATTTCACGTGAGTCGATGGAACGCGACATCGCCTTGATGAAACAAATGAATATCAACACAGTGCGCACCTGCCATTATCCTGATGACCCGTATTGGTACGAACTTTGCGACAAATATGGCCTTTACGTTTGGGACGAGGCCAACTGCGAATCCCATGCCCAAGGCTACGGCGAAAAGAGTCTTGCCAAAGACCCGCAATACAAGGAAATGGTGTGGCAGCGCAACCGCAATTTGCTTGAACGCGACAAGAACCATCCTTCGGTGATTATGTGGTCGATGGGCAACGAGTGCGGCAACGGCGTGAATTTCGAATACACTTACGACTGGATGAAGCAACGCGACAAAACGCGCCCCGTGACATACGAAAGAGCCATTTACGATCGCAACACGGATGTCATTGGCCTGATGTATGCCAGCCCGAAATATCTGCAAAAGTTTGTGGATGAAGGCCTTGACAAGCAAGGCAGACCTTTCATTATGGTGGAATACTGCCATGCCATGGGCAACAGCATGGGCGGCCTGAAGGACTATTGGGACGTGATTGAAGCCAACGAGCAACTGCAAGGCGGCTGCATTTGGGACTGGGTGGATCAGAGTTTTTTTGTCCATGATAAGGACAAGGATGTGGATTGGCTTGCCGTGGGTGGCGACTTCGGTCATGCCTACGGTGTGGATGATGATGACGCTTTTTGTGCCAATGGTGTGGTGAGTTCAGACAGGAGGCCGCACCATCACGCCGCCGAGGTAAAGAAGGTGTATCAGCCTATCAAGTTCACCGCCAAGGACTTGACTTGGGGTAAGTTCGAGGCCAAGAACTGGCTTTCGTTCACCAATGCCTCAGCCTTCGATTGCGATTTTGAAATCTTCTCAGCCGAAAAGACGTTGCAGAAAGGTAAAATTGACCTTGATATTGAACCTTTTGGCACACAAGAGATTAACATTGAACGCCTGCGCATCTATGGCAACCCTGGTGAGGAGTTCTTCATTCGTTTCTCGGTGAAACTGAGAGAAGACCAGCTCTTCATGCCCGCTGGAACGGAGGTGGCTTACGATGAGTTCAAGCTGGATTGGCCGTCGGCACCGTTGGAGTCTATGGTTAAAGAGAAACCTGTGCAGTTTAATTCGGGCAGTGGCTCGGTTTATAATGATGATTTTACGGTGACCTTCGATAAGGCTACGGGTGCCATTAATTCCTATGTCGTTAATGGACAGGAACTTTTGAAAGGCGAGCTGAGAGACAACTTCTGGCGTGCCCCGACCTTGAACGACGAGGTAGACAGCTGGGCTTTGCCGCGTTGGAACAAAGCTGGTTTGCAGAACCTGACGGTCAAGACAGGCGGCGTGCATTTTGAAAGGCTTGATGACAACACGGTTTCGGTTAATGCCGACTTGGAATATTATGACGGCATGGGACAGTTGCAAATTGTTGTGAATAAGGTGTATCTCATCGATGGCGAAGGCAACATCAGCATCACCAACCGTGTGGAGCCGATGGAAAGGGTGATTTCTTTGCCGAAGGTCGGCATGCAGTTGCGTATGCCGTTGGACTATAAGGACTTGAGCTGGTTTGGCAAGGACACCGAAAACTATCCCGACCGTAACGCCTCGGGCAAGATGGGCATTTATCATGTGAATGCCTTGGATTTGTTTGAGCAACATGTTGTGCCTCAGGATAATGGCAACCACGCTGAGACGCGCTGGATGGTCTTGACGAGCGACAAGAGCAATGTCGGGTTGTTCATGACGATGCAGGAACCGTTCAACTTCAGCGTCTACAACTACGATGACGCCAACCTGACCCAAGCCCATCGCATCAACCAACTGGAGCCCAAGGATTTCCTGACGGTAAACATCGATTTCAAGCAAGCTGCTATTGGCACGGCCACCTGTGGTCCGGGTGTGGATGAGAAGTATGTGCTGGGCAATCAGGTGTATGAATACACGGTGATGCTTTGCGCTTTCGACAAGATGCAAGACCCGATAGAGTTGAGCCGTTTCCAAGTGCCCGAATTGACCCAAATGATGGTTCCGACACCCGAAATCAAGTCATCCATGCAGGGTGATGAAGCGTATCGCATCTACAATCATCCGCTCACCATTTCAATGACTTGTGTTGACAAAGATGCGGAAATCCGTTACACTTTGGATGGCTCTGAGCCGACGACAGAATCAAAGATATATGACAAACCGTTCATTATAAGAAATTCTTGTATAGTGAAGGCCAAAGCATTCAAAAATGGCAAGATTTCATCGTTTGTGACGATGCGTCAGTTCAACCGCTTGAATATCAAGAACACGACCTTTGTCACCCCGCCTGTGGAGCGATATGGTAAAAATGCCGACATTGCTCTGATGGACGGCAAAAAAGGTGTACCTGGTGACTATTACAACGATTGGTTAGGCTTCCAAGGTGTCGACATGGAGGCCACCATTGAGTTGGCCGCTCCAACAGACATCAAAACGGTGAAAGTGGGTATTTGCCACGAGCCTAACGACTGGGTGGTGTGGCCCAAGTCAGTGAGGGTTTGTTTCTCCAACGATGGCAAGGAATTCACCGACTGGCAGATGGCCGAATTGCCAGTCTTTGACCGTCCCGACAAGATGAAAGGTTTCGGTAGGATTGAGGCTCGCGCCCGAGTCGATGGCAAGCAGTGGAAGTTCATCCGCGTCAAAGTGGAGAATCAAGGTGTGTTGCCAGAGTGGCATCCCTACGCTGGCCAGAAGGCTTGGATTATGGTGGATGAGGTGGTGGTGGAATGAGGTTTTTTTGTATATTTGCGGTGAAGAATGCAGAATAGAAGATGAAAACGTCCATTCGCTTTTATAACGACCGCGAGGTGCGGGCCATCTGGGATGAGGAAAACGCCAAATGGTGGTTTTCGGTGTTGGATGTGGTGGGCGCAATCAACGAACAGGATGACTACACCAAAAACCGCAACTACTGGAAATATCTGAAAACCAAACTCCGCAAAGAGGATCCGCAGTTGGTTAGTGTCACTAACCAACTGAAATTAATAGCTGCTGATGGAAAAAAGTACAATACGGATGTCCTTGATTTTGAAGGTATCATGGAACTTGCCAAGTCATTTCCCAATAACAAGGCAAATGCTTTCTTGGATTGGTTCACATACAGCGATAATACCATAGACGGACAGAGCAAAAAGAAAGCCTATTCTTTGTTTGAGAGCAGTGTCCTTGACAGTATGAAGCCAGGAACCGTTGAATGCTTGCAGCAGATTCATGCCTACTTGTTTGGAGGACTCTATGACTTTGCGGGCAAGATACGTACCAAGACCATCTCAAAAGGTGGTACGATTTTTTGCCGTGCTGAATATCTGATGCAAAATCTGGCTGCCATTGAGCAGATGCCCGAAAATACCTTTGACGAGATTGTGGACAAATATGTGGAGATGAATGTGGCGCATCCGTTTATGGAAGGCAATGGGCGGAGCACTCGCATTTGGCTCGACATGATATACAAACGCTCACTGAAGAAATGCGTGGACTGGAGCAAGATTGACAAGAAGGAATATTTGGATGCCATGCACAGGAGCGTGACAAATGCCACTCAGATAAAAGCCTTGTTGAAACAGGCCCTCACCGACAAGATTGACGACCGCGAAATCTTTATGAAAGGGATTGATTACTCCTACTATTATGAGGAGAACTAACATTGCCAAATCAAATTAATCTCCATTTGTTGTTGCAGCAAATGAAATAATCCTTATTTTTGCCTTGTCAAACGCCTAAAACGCGCTTGGCAAACATATTAAAGAAAAGGCGTTGTACTAACGCTTTATCTGCGGTGTGTCGAATCTCGCAAGTTCTTACACCATCCATAAGGTAAGGCAATGGCCAACGCCCATTGTGTCAGATTATACCTTAAACCGTATATTCTAACAGCGTGGGCATCGGCGTTGCTTATCCTTGGATGGTAGGCAATGCGAGAGCCTCGGCACACGGGATGAGCAATTGTTCAGACTCCCGCGCTTTTTCTTTTGTGTTTTCGGGAATGGACTTATTAGATTCGGTGTCGGGAGTACATCAATGGAAAAGGCAAAGGAAATCAATTAAAATCAAATAGATATGAGT
>JAEEGK010006371.1_pt1 | contig 28421 bp, 25 predicted proteins | sample 8958771 | NCBI WGS metagenome assembly JAEEGK01 (sample SAMN16246547, study PRJNA631951) | gut metagenome | biome: gut microbiome; feature: rumen; material: SC-attached | host: Bos | place: Iran: Karaj | collected 2018-10 | reverse complement strand
GACTGTTAAGGAAATCGCTAAGGCTGCAAAGATCAGCGAAGAGGAAACTCTGCTGGGTCTGGGCTGGCTCTTCAAGGAGGGCAAGCTGGCTGCTGCTGACGAGAAGATTACACTTGCTTAATCAATTTGAAGAAAGCATAAAAGGGCTGGAAGCTGCAAAAGGCTTGCCAGCCTTTTTTTAACTTTCAACTCTAAACTCTCAACTTTCAACTCTCATTGACGTACGACCAACAGATACTGAAGATTCTCACTGAGGCTGGTGAACGGGGCATAAGCGTGCAGAATATTAGTAGGCACGTTTATAACCTGAACTGTACTTTTTTTCATCAGCCAGACTATGAGGAGGTGCGTAGTTACGTGCAGCAGTATCTGCTCAAGAATTCGAAATCGCAGCAGTCGCTTATAGAGAGTACGGGTCAGCGTGGTTGTTATCGTCTGAACACTATGGGTTCGAAAGATGCGCAGCAGTTGATGCTGTTGTTTCGTGAGGAAACAGTCTGCAATGACGAGCAAGTCGCATCAAAGCAGGACCTTTCGCTTGACTTATTTGATGGAATGATATAATTGGTGCAGCTGTTCAGCTGTATGGCGCCAAGAAAAGAGCTTGGCGCGTTCCAATCCCACCGCTTTTTGTTGTTGATAGAACGTCGGGTCTGTCTCCAGACGAAGCATCATCTGTGTAATCTCGTCGCTACACTCTGGATTAACGAGAATGGCATCCTTGCCACCAATCTCTGGCATTGACGAGGTGTTGCTGGTGATGACGGGAGTACCGCAGGCCATTGCCTCTAGCAGTGGGATGCCAAAACTCTCACGGAGAGAGGTATAAAGGAAGGCAAAGGCATTGTTGTAAATCTTGGGTAGTTCGCTATTGAGAATGTATCCTGGCATGTCGAGCATGGACAGAATGTTCTCGATATGGTTACGACTGACGATGTCATTGAGATACTCTTTGTCGAGGTCGGCCATCAGCAGACGACGCTTAATAGCAGATTGCTCTAGATATTTGGAATAGGCCACCAGCGTACGCTCGGTATTCTTCTTTGGGTCGGTGTTACCAAGGAAGAAGAAGGGATGCTCTGCTGAAGTATGTATGTCAGATGTAAGAGGTCGGAACCAGTCGTTATAGCCGTTGTAAATCATCGCCATACGTTCTTCAGAGATGCCAAGCTTGCGGATGATGTTGTCTTTCTCGAAGTTGGAAACTGTGATGATACGACGGCACTTGGACAGAATGCGAGGTACTACCAGTCGGCGATAGAACCATCCCAGATTCTGATAGAGTGACTTGTTTGATTTGTCACGAGGTTCCAGGAAGATGATGTCGTGAAGGGTGAGCACCAAGGGAATGTCACACCAGATGGGTGCTGTATTGCTGGTGCAGTGAAGCAACTCTACACCATATTTCTTGGCGGCTCGTGGAAGGGCCCATTGTTCCCAGAGCGGGTAGGAGGGACAACGAAGTTCGATGACGTGTACGTTGGCAGAGTCCTGTACGCAATGGTCCTCGCCAGGGTTGACAAAGACGAAATACTCGTCATCGGTCTGCATCTGTTGCAGTTCCCTGATTTCCTGCAAGACAACATAGTCCATGCCGTGCTTGTTCTTGCGGAAAATGCGTTGGGCCTCGATACCTATTTTCATGTTTTTTCTTTTCGTAATATCGTTATAACGTTATTTCGTTATTCCGAGAGTTTCTTAATGACCTTGGCAGGAACACCAGCAACAACGCTGTTGTCGGGTACATCCTTAGTAACGACAGCACCTGCGGCTACCACGCAATGACAGCCAATGGTGACACCAGGCAGGATGACCGCATTGGCACCAATCCATACGTCGTCGCCAATGACTACGGGATGGGTGCTGATGCCTTGTTCATCGATGCGTTTCGTGGTGTCCTCGAAGTTATGGTTCAGGGCGGTCACGGTGATGCCTTGTGCCAGATTGACGTGGTTGCCAATGCAGACGGGACCGATAACAGTACAATGGATTCCGATGCGGGTGTAGTCACCAATGGTAACGTCACCAACGGCATTGTTGATGCAGCAGTAAGACTCGATAACGCTACGCCTTCCCAACCAGAAACGACGGTAGGGTGGTGTGTCCATACGGACGCTCCAGTATATCTTCGATCTGCTGCCACGATGCTGGTAGAGGGGTGCCAAGAGACGGACATACCATCGTGGACGGGCATCGCGCTGGTTCATGATGAGGTAGTCCAAGAATCTTTTCATTCTTGGGCTCGACTTCAGTCCCTCTCGTAGTTGTTCTTTGTCTTTCATGCTTCTATGATTTGGTCAGAAAGCAGATTATTCTCATTTCTGCGTACAAAAATACGGATAAATCTTGATTATTCCAAATTTTATTTGTAATTTTGTGGCAAAGTTTGTGAATAATGCGAATTCTTTTCCTGACATATCATGGTTTTTCAGAACATAGTGGCATCTCTAAGAAGATACACTATCAGGTGAAGGGACTGCGTGAGAACGGTCACGACGTCCGACTGTGCTATTATGGCTTTGCAGCCAATGGACACCGTTGTCGCTATATTGACGACGATGTCATTGAGGACTATGGGAAAGGGGCATGGGCTGCTATTCGTCAGCGCATGGGCTATGATTGCATTTATGACTATTGTGTTCGTGAGCATATTGAGTTTGTCTATGCCAGATGTTTCCAGAATGCTAATCCGTGGCTTATCAGTTTTTTAAAGCGACTGAAGAAGGCAGGCATCCATGCGGTAACAGAGATTCCGACGTATCCATACGATGACGAGTTTAAGAATTTCTCCTTCACGCAACGCATGGGGTTACGGATTGATCAGTTGTTTAGGAACAAACTATACAAACATATGGACGCTATGGTTACCTTCTCTGATGCCGAGGAGATATTCGGACAACGAACTATCCGCATCAGTAATGGTGTTGATTTTGACAGTACGCCATTACATAAACCATTGCCTGTAAACCACAACTCACTAAACCTTATTGCTGTTGCCGAGGTACATCCATGGCATGCTTTCGAACGAGTCGTGGCAGGTATAGGAGAGTATTATAAGAATGGTGGCGTTCGTGATGTGGTGTTTCATATTGTAGGTGGAGTTCATCCTCATCAAATGAAAGCAGACTATACGCCTGTCATTGAAAAATATGGCTTACACGATAGGATAATCTTCCATGGAACCCTGTTTGGCGATGCATTGACGGAGGTGTTCAACCAGTGTCAGTTTGCTATTGGATCCTTGGGACGTCATCGTAGTGGCATCACTGTTATTAAGACATTGAAGAATCGTGAGTATGCTACGCGCGGAATACCTTTTATTTATAGTGAGCAAGATTCAGATTTCGATCAACAACCTTATGTATTGAAGGCCCCTGCTGACGAGTCGCCTATCGACATACAACGTATTATTGATTTCGTTGACCATTTCCAGATGAAACCTGAAGAGATACGTAAGACTGTGGAACATTTGTCGTGGAAAGTCCAGATGGAGGAGGTCGTTGAAGCCGTGTTTAACGAAAAGGAAAAATCATGAAAATCGTTTACATATACTCAGATTTTGCTTCATGGGGTGGCGTGGGACGCATTCTGATAGACAAAATGAACCTGCTCTGCCAAGAGAAGGACTATGAGGTTTATGCGGTGACCTATAATCAGGGCGACCACGAGATTCCTTTTCGTATGGATCCGCGTATCCACTTTACTGATTTGATGGTGCGAACACATCTGCGTTACCAATATCAGGGAATACATCGTATGTGGGAAGGCTGGAAACGACGTCGTCTGCTCTATAAACAGCTTAAAAACAAACTAAATGATATTCAGCCGGATGTTATTGTTACCACGACGTCGAGTGAATTGTCGTTGATTAACAAGTTGAAGGGCCATATTCCTTTGGTCGTTGAGTCGCATGATGGCTATAGTCATATAGGATATGCTTCCTCCATGACATGGCTTCACCGTTGGAATATTCGTCGCCGTTATCGTCTGTTGCGAAAGGCTGATGTCATCGTGTCGCTGACGGAAAGTGATGCCGTAAAGTGGCGTAAACACTATTCCCGGATTCGGGTTATTCCAAATGTGGTACATTTAAATCCAACAGGAAGTTTGAGTGATGTCAGGCAGAAGCGTGTCATCTTTGTTGCCAGGCTGGCAGATCAAAAGGGTATTCCCGAACTGACGGCTATTTGGCGCATTACCCATCAGCGTCATCCTGACTGGGTGTTGGATATGTATGGAGATGGTGACAATGCCTATATGAGTCAGTTGGCAGAAGGAATGAACTCTTTTCCCCCTGTTGCAGACATCTTCTCAAAGTATTGCGAGAGTTCTATTTTAGTACTTACCTCGCGATGGGAACCCTTTGGATTGGTTATCCCTGAGGCTATGTCGTGTGGATTGTCCGTTATCTCTTTTGAAGGTGATGGCCCAAGCAGTATTATTACCGATGGTGTAGACGGATTTATTATCCGCAATCGTGACATAGGAGCCTTTGCTAACCGTCTTTGCCAACTGATAGAAAACGAGGAATTACGTCGGCAAATAGGTCAAAAGGCAATAGTTTCCGCCCAACGCTATGCACCGGAACGGATTATGCCTATGTGGAAGGAGTTGTTTGAGTCGTTGCTGCGAAAATAGAACTTACTTGAAGCTGTTCAGCACTTTCTCAACGATGGGAGCCATGTCGTAATATTTGTATTCTGCCAGACGACCACCGAAGATGACATTCTTCTCCTGCTGTGCCAACGCCTGATATTTCTCTATGAGGGAATTGTTCTTTTCGTCGTTGATGGGGTAGTAGGGCTCCATGCCTTCTTCCCACTCCACAGAGTACTCGCGACTGATAACAGTCTTAGGATTCTTTTCAACGTCAGCAGCAAAAGACTCAAAATGCTTGTGCTCAATGATACGGGTATAGGGAATGGCGGCATCGGTATAGTTGATTTGGGCCAAGCCCTGATAGTTGGGCGTGTCGAGTACCTCATGCTCAAAGCGAACAGTGCGATATTCTAACTTTCCAAAACGATAGTTGTAGAATTCGTCAATCTTACCAGTGAACACGATCTTGTCTGCCATAGTCTCATACTCCTTTCTGTTGGCAAAGAAGTCGCAGTTGGTCTTCGTATCCACTCCTTTCAATAGACCTTCAATCAAGACGTTATAACCACCAATGGGTACGCCTTGATAAGAGTCGTTGAAATAGTTGTTGTCATAGACAAAGCGAACGGGCAGACGCTTGATGATAAACGGAGGCAACTCTGTACACTTGCGCCCCCATTGCTTCTCGGTATAGCCCTTGATAAGGCGCTCATAAATATCACGACCTACTAATGAAATAGCCTGCTCTTCCAGATTGGTGGGGTCTTTGCCTTCCATTTCCTTGCGCTGTTCAGCAATCTTCTGGCGGGCTTCGTCTGGTGTCAGCACACCCCACATCTGACTGAAGGTATTCATATTGAAGGGGAGGTTATAGGCCCTGCCCTTATAGAACGCAACTGGTGACTCTGTGAAGCGATTGAACTCTACGATGGAGTTGACGAATTCCCACACCTCTTTATTGGAAGTATGGAAGATGTGTGGACCATATTTATGGACGTTGATACCCTCCACTTTGTCACAATAGAGGTTGCCTCCCAACTGTGGACGTTTGTCAATCACCAGACAGCGCTTACCCTGCTTCGTAGCCAAGTGTGCAAAGACGGAACCATAGAGTCCTGCACCAACAATCAGATAGTCGTATTTCATAATAGTGGTAATATTTTTCGCAAAAGTACGAAAAATATCTGCAATATGCAAACATTCTGAAAAAAATATTGTACTTTTGCAGCAAAGAGTGACAATGCGTATGAAACAGCCCCTAAAGATAGTATATTGCACACCAGCACTTTATCTTGCTGGAGGTATGGAGCGTGTAATGACCCTGAAGGCTAATTATTTTGCTGAGCATTTCGGATATGATATTACGATTGTCATTACTGACGGTAAGGGAAAGAAACCATTCTATGCACTTTCCGACAAGGTGAAGGTGGTGAATCTTGATATTGGCTTTGAGGAACTGTGGAATCAGTCTTTCTGGAAGAAGGTCATCCTTTACCTCAAGAAACAACGACAATATAAGAAAAAACTGACGGCCTGTCTGATGGAGTTGCGTCCAGACATCACTATCAGTATGCTGCGAAGGGAGATTAACTTTATTAACTCCATAAAGGATGGTAGTCATAAGATAGGAGAGATACACATTAACAGGGCTCACTTCCGTAATTTTGAGGAAAAGGATAGTAATTATATCAAAAACTTGTTCTCAAAGTTCTGGATGAATACCTTGTTGGGTAAACTAAAGCAGTTGGACCGATTCGTGGTGCTTACGGAGAGTGACAGGAAGGCATGGCACGAACTGGAGAAAGTGGAGGTGATTCCCAATCCGCTATCGTTTGCCCCAACGACTGTTAGTAGTCATGCCGATAAACGGGTGATAGCCGTAGGCAGGTATTGCTACGAGAAAGGTTATGACCATTTGCTTCAAGCCTGGGCAATTGTTCAGAAGAAATATCCTGACTGGCGCTTGGATGTGTTTGGTGATGGCGACCGAAGCGCCTACGAAGCACTTATCGATCAATTGGGTATTGATCGTAGCCGGTGTAAGCTGAATCAGCGTACCCAGAACATTCAGCAAGAGTTTGAGCGGAGTGCGATATCTGTGTGCAGTTCACGTTTTGAGGGCTTCGGACTGGTTATTATTGAGGCAATGGCTTGTGGTGTCCCAGTCGTCTCATTTGATTGTCCTTGGGGACCACAAACTATCATTTTCGACGGAAAAGATGGTATTCTGGTGGAGAATGGAAATGTGACTCAGTTGGCCGAAGCCTTGTTGAAGTTGATGGCTGATGACCAGTTGAGAATAACGATGGGGTCCAATGCCAAAGTGAATGTACAGCGCTTTAGTGTAGAGGCTATTGCTGACAAGTGGAAAAAACTCTTTGAAGAAGTTGTTGGCAATAATAAGGTGTAGGACGTATTCTTTCTAATTTCCGTAAGGGCTGGGCGTGAACCCTTTTAGTATTTTACGGATGGCATAGTATAATTCTGGCGATAACTTGTAGAGGAAAGTAACAACCTTCTGTTTGATGCCGTGTGAGAAAGAAATGTCTGGCGCAAGACGATTCAGGTGGTTGAATATCTCGCGACGTTCAGAACGAGTACTTTCTCCCCATAGCATGACATAGGATATGAGTGTAAACGATACAAAGATGTTATCGTTTAGTCTGAGTCTGGTCTCGGGTGACAATCCCTCTAAGTTGCGCAACTTCCAGGTGGCAGCAACAGCCATACACAAATCCATGCATTTCTTTTTGTTGAAATGGGATGTCGCTGAGGCGTGTCCTCTTCTGTAGATATTCAGTAGCAGAGAGATGCGCAGACTCTTTTTTGATTTAAGGTAACATTCGTGGGTATAGGGTACGTCCTGACAACTGATTCCTGGTACAAAGGTGATATTGTTTTCCTGCAGAAACGAACGCTTGTAAAGCGTACGCCATACATAACATTGGCCAGGGTTTAGATCTTGAAGATAAAGTTCTTCGCCCTTTCTCTCCTTTATTGTCAACGGGGGCTGTTCAAGAGTAGGGCTCTTTGCGATTTCCTCATCAGTCATCTCCAGAAAGTCGGCAACGACTAAATCTGCCTTTGTCTCTATTGCTTTTTCCAATAATATGGGAACACTTTCCTCAACTAGCAAATCGTCTGAGTCTGGCATGAGGATATACTCGCCCTTTGCTGCTGCAATACCATTGTTGCGAGCTACGGATAGGCTTAGGTTCTCTTGGTTGATAACCGTGATATTCGCATGTGCGGATATGATATCTTCAATGACTTCCATGCTATGGTCTTTCGTACCATCATTGACAATGATGACTTCATAATCTGCTTCGTCCAGCCCCTGTCGGAAGATGCTCTCAATACAAGGCCTGATGTATTTTTCGACATTGTAAACAGGTACGATAATACTTAACTTCATAGTTGACATGCTAATTGGACGGGCCAAAGATACGAAAAAAAATAGAAAACACTTGCTAATTCAGGAAAAAATCGTATCTTTGCATGAAAAATCTACACGTTATGGAGTGGTACGACAAGTTTTTGAGTATTTATGAGAAGCCTTACAGCGAGGTTCCTCAGGCAGTCGTTGAGGAAAGTCGCGAGCGTTTGGCGAAGTTACAGAGTAGTGAACCTCTGGTTTCGATAGTCATTGTTGCCTATAACGAGGAGCGTCGTCTGCCTGCTTGTCTGTGGTCATTGAGCGAGCAGCAATGTAAATATCCTATCGAATTTATTGGTGTGGATAATGAGTCGAAGGACCGAACGGCAGAGATCTACCAAGCCTTTGGTGTCACTTATTATACTGAGCACCAGCATACCTGTGGCTATGCCCGTCAGTGTGGACTGAACCAGGCTAAGGGACGTATCACGATGTGTATTGACTGTGACACCATGTATCCACCTCATTATATTGAGTTGATGGTTGACAACTTGCAGCAGCCTGGCATCTCTGCCGTGGCAGCGATGTGGAGTTACTATCCCAACGAAGATCATTCCAAGTTGCAGATGAAGATGTATGAGTTCTTCCGTGACCTCTATTTACGTATACAGAATATTAACCGCCCTGAGTTGACGGTTCGTGGATTGGCCTTTGGCTACTATACCGAGAATGCTTTGAAGGAAGGCTATCGAGTGGAGTTGCTGCGTGGTGAGGATGGCTCTATGGCGTTGTCGATGAAGAAATATGGCAAGATTAAGTTTGTCTATGACAAGCGTTGTCGCGTCATTACGGGCTATGGCGGACTGAAGGAGAAATCGATTCTTGCTGCTATGTGGCATCGCCTGAAGTTCTATGGTGTTGGACGCCTGTTCTCCAAGACCGATCATTACGAGGATGCTCCAGACAATTTCCTCAAGAATAAGTAATTTTGCTTAGATTCTTATTAGTGTAGAACCGCTGGTTCCTAACTGTACGACATAGATGCCTTTGCCTAATGTGGGCAAGGGCATCGTGACTTTTTGCAGTCCACGATTGATACTTGTCTGATGAACGATAGAGCCGCCTGCAGTATAGATGGTGACAGAAACAGACTCTTGGGGAATATTGGTAAAAACAATGTGCAATTGTCCGTTGTCAGCCCAAATACGGGCATCGCAGGGTTCGTGCTGACTAATCTCCTTGATGGTTGTCGCACCCAAGATGTCTAATAATCCACGATAGGCGTCTATCTCACCATAGCCATATTTGTTATTGGGATATTCAAGCGTTTCTTCTGGATGGCGACTGGTACGTTCCAAAATGCCCATGATATCGTTGCGTGTCAAGTCTGGCTTTGCTTGCAACCATAGGGCGATGATGCCTGCTGCCACTGGACACGACATCGATGTGCCAGAGTCAGCATTCCAAGGATAAATACGCCCGTCTACCTCTGTGTTTGCCACATCGTTGTTAGTTGTTGTAGGGTGCTCTTCACGATAGTAGCTACTATAACTGGAGATGACATTGCGACCAGGAGCACAGATGTCGGGCTTGATGCGTTCGTCAAGCGTCGGACCGACAGACGAGAATGGACTCCAAAGTCCAGACTCTTCGTTGCTATAGACACTATCCACCCATTTGCCTTCTATGTTGCGGAATCCTTGGCGGTGGGTTATCGAACCTACTGTGATAGGAGCTTTCAGACAACCCGGCCCTAGCGTATTATGACTGACAATGGCATCGTTCCATCTGGAATCTGTATCGAGGTTCGCCAGTGCGTTCGATGAAGAACCTATCACAGAAACTTGCTGTTCCTTACCTCCAATGACGATAGCAATAGGGGACATTTGGTTGATAGCTTTGTTACCATGTAACTGCACCATATAGAATGTACCTTGCTGGTCGAAGGTCGAGGGGTAGTTGTTGATGACAATAGCCAGCGTGTCGTTATCGATGAAGAGCGTATCTATCAATACACCTGCCCAGCGTTCATCGTTGGCTGTAATTTTCAACTGATGGGTGGGGGTGTTGCCTTCCGCATAGGCATAGAACGTCAGCGTTGGTGGTTCGTTGCTCTTGATACGGTAGAGTGGGTATTCTCCTCCTGTTTTGAGGAATGCACCAGCCTGCTCTTTACCAATGGGCTTGTCGATATAAGTAAGGGCGCGACTCTCATTACCAGCTGAGGCTAAGAAGATGCGTCCAGGTCCAGTGAGACGCTCTAGAAAGTTGTTATATAACAGGTCATCATCATCCATATAAGGTGTGTATCCCTCGCTAAACGACACCACACACGGCTTACCCTGTTGTTCGGCATAGTCAAAGATGTATTTAAAACCTAGTGCGTCTGTTGCAGAGGTGTAAAGATAGTAGTCCTGTGCATCAATAAAAGTCGTATCGCTGGTAACTGCATTGGCAACCAGACAAATATCACTCTCGTAGGCTATCCCGCGATAGGGCAGGTCGAAGCCACTACCTACTGCGATGCCTGCAGTGTGGGTACCGTGTGTCTGAACTTTTCCGTCGGTGGCACAGCCCTGCGCCAGAATGTCGCTCTCCGTGACAAACTCTCTGCCAACAGGAAATTTCTCTGTCGATGTCTCGTCGCGTTTGGCTAACTGGTCCCAGAATGCTTTGATGCGATATTCGCTGCGCGACACATTATTATAAAAGGTGGGGTGGGTAAGATCGAATCCCACGTCTACCAATCCCACCACGACACCACTACCTGTGAAGGCGCTATGTTCTGGAGTGTTCTCATAGATGGGAAGTATGTTACTTACCAATGGTACTGTATCTAGCGTCACATCGGCTCGTTTGTTGGCTTCCACACGCAGTACGGATGGGATCTCAATGAGTTTACCAATCTGCGACATAGGAATGGTGATGATGCTGACATCGCCTAACTGTGCATAAATCTTTCCACCATACTCCAACAGCATATCTTCTGTTAGCGTTTCACTGGTACGTACAAAGACGGTGGTCAGCAAGTCTTGCTTATCCTCTGTTCGTCTTTTGTTCCCAATTTCGTTATCTCTAAACTCCAAGTTCTCCCTTAGCCACATCGACAACTTTTCCCTTTGCGCACTCGTTGTCAGTGGCAATAGTAGAAGGAGGATACATAGTGAGGCTTTTAGGGATTTCATAGTGCGAAGGGGGAAAGATGAGGCTTAGAATTTCTTACCAAAAACAATGTTCACGAAGGTAAGGAACACAATTTTGATGTCGAGCCACCAGGAGCGATTGTCCAAGTACTCCAAATCCATCTCCAAACGTTTAAGCATCTTCTCCATGGTGTCGGTATAGCCATTGTAGATGGTGGCCATCGACGTGATGCCTGGACGAATCTGGTATAGGCACTCGTAGCGTGGGTCGTGCTTCATAATCTGATTGATGTAGAATTTACGCTCAGGACGTGGCCCAACAAATGACATGTCGCCTATCAGCACATTCCAGAACTGTGGTAGTTCGTCCAAATGATGGTCTCGCAAGAACTTGCCCGTCTTGGTCAATCGGTGGTCTGTCTTGGCATTCCACAATTGTGGCTCGCCGTCTTTTTCTGCATCGACTATCATACTACGGAACTTATAGATATAGAATGGACGACCAAAACGTCCGATGCGAATCTGCTTATAAATGACAGGTCCATCCTGATCACGTTTGATTGCGATGTAACAGGCTAGAAAGAGAGGGGAAAAGAGAACGATGCAGACCAATGCTGTCAAGAAGTCAAACAGACGTTTAACCTCCTTTTCGAAAGCGGTCATCCCATCATATATGTAAGTATAGTTTTTATCCATTCACAGCTGGTGTTTTCCTGTTCCTTTTATAGAAAGAACGCATACAATATCTCTTTATTGTATGTGTTTAGCCTTTTTTCATGTTTTTTTCTAGTATTTTTCAAAAGCCCAGTGTTGACCACTTTTGCTGAGGAGTAGCCGGTCATTGTCGAGGGCATCTATGCGCAGGCGAATGTTAGTAAAAGGCGTCATGCCATACTCATTCTCAATCAGCGTGGTGTCTGTTTTTTGTTTGTAGATAGACGAGCATTGCATGAACAAACTATCACCTTGGTGCTGGAAGTTCGCAAAGACCTTTTGACCATTATTCTTACGAAACTGTGCGATGGTGCCAGAGAAACTGACATACATATCGTCATGTCCCTCCAATCGCCATTGACCCAGCAAGTCGCCAGCTTCACTACCTTGCTGACAGGAGACAATAAACAATGAACAATAAACAATAAACGTTAAGCGTAAAGCGAGTGTCTTATAGAATTTTACCATGATATCCGATTTTGAAGTTAAACGTTGAGTTATCGCCACAGACGTTGCCCTTGTCGAAGGCGTAGGCTGCAGACATCTGCCAAGGTCCCTTGGTATAGGTGCCCTGAAACATGGCGTCGAAGGAGTGACGTTTGGGATAGATGGGTTGGATATAGGTTCCCATCCCCTCACGATAAGAACCTTTGACGAGATACGAAATGTTATCTGTCAGTTCGCCCGTGACTGCTACATGCCATGCTTTGACGCGGTTATCACGATAGGCGTTATAACCATCGTTATTGTATATTGGCGAAGTAATGAGCGGGTTGCCTGGCGTCATACCATAGTGAGCAAAACTACCGTAATAAGTGTGGTTGTAGTATTCGTCAACACCCACCACCTTGTCGGTAATCTGACTACGGATAGGCTCTGGGTAGTCGCCACGATCGTAGTGTATTGGGCCACCCTGATTGGTGGTCTGGAAATATTCAAAGACAGCACTGCGCACCCATTGGCGCCCTTCAGTTCTGTTGACATACTCTACGCCCCACAAGCCGTCCCAGCAATTTCCTTTGCGCATGCCGGAGCCGTCTTCGAAGGGGTTTTCCAGATAAGCTTGAACCATGTGATTCTTGTTGATATTCCAACTTAGTTGGATGGTCATCGACCCCAAGTGGTTACCAAACACCCAATCCTCCATAGCACCATTCTCAAAATAGTTCTTATCGCCACCTGGCAGGATGATGTCGAAGAAATCCTTCATCTTAACGGGATGCTCTTTTTCAACGTATTTGTCATTCTCCATTCCGTATTTGTTTCCACCAAATTGTGCCACGTGCTCAATACCTGCTGTGATGTAGAAACGCTTATCGGGATTGGTGCGGAAGTATAGGTGTTTCTGATGATACCAGATACCTGTGGAATATTTGTAGTTGGCATCACGGTGGTCGTTGTACATATCCTTGCGGTACTGGCTGTCGAGGAACTTACCATAGCCTCCCTCAAAGTGTATCTGTAACCACCCATTGGTATAGGGTACTGTCCAGAAATCGGTAGTTCCAATGCGCACCTGCGGAATGGGTTTGGCGTTGGTGCCTTTTGCAAAGGTACCTGACGAAAGACGCGTATTGCGAAGGATTGCTTCGTGCTCTCTGGTACCTATCTCGAAGTAGAATTTATCGAACCTAAGGTCGGCATATAACTGTTGTAGGTAAGCCTTGTGGTCGGCATGCACAGAGGCTATTACATCCATACCACCCGACAGTGTGAAGTACTTAGAAAGTCGGTGCTCAGCCTCAATGGCGCCTCTGACATAGCCAGTGTTGGGCCTTGTTGACAATGCATGGTGGCGATTGCTCACCAGCTGGTAGGCGGTATAGTCGCCTGTGCCCACAGCGACCTCTGTCGATAGGTCGTAGTTGATACGCGTCTGCTGAGTGTCTTGTGCTGAAGCTGTTATAGTTGTCAGTAGCAATCCTACTGCAATGTTCCAGAGTCTTGTCATTTGTTGTTATTGGTGTTTTCTGTGATGTTCGAAAATTATTTCTTATGCTTGGCAAGATAACGCTTGCTGTCGCTGTCACGCTTTAATACCTTAACAAAATAGGTAGGCATAAAGATTAGGAAGAAGTAGATGTACGCTCGCAGACATGTGTATCCGAACACAGTCTCGTAGACGTTGACATTATATTTGACGAGTGATAACTTGTTGCTCGATACCGAATTCTGGCGATTGCGGTAGTAGGCCAAAGGCTCCTTGACGCAGAAACAAATCTGGCACTCCTTCAGAATGTTCAGGAATAATGCCCAGTCCTGACGTTTGCGGATAGCTGGCATGTAGAACTTGTGGCCCAGACGCTTAATATCGTAGATGGCCGTGAGACAACCAATCTTGTTGTCGCGTTTTAGCATACCCAGTGTGATGTGTGAGGGAGAAATAAAGATACCCGTTACCTCGTTGTCATCATCACAAATAAGGTATGAAGAACTGCATAGCGCACAGTCGTGCTTACGCATGTGGGCAATCTGGAGTTCCAGTTTGTTGGGCATCCAACGGTCATCACAGTCGCAGAAGGCAATGTAGCGGCCCTTGGCCCGTTCAATAGAACGGTTACGGGCAATGGCTGGGCCAACATTGCTCCTCAGATACTTCACCTTGACGCGCTTGTCACGCTGAGCGAATTCCTTGAGAATGCTGACGGTATTATCGGAAGAGCAGTCGTCAGTAATCAGCAGTTCCAGATTAGTATAGGTCTGGTTAAGCACACTCTCAATGCTGTCAGCAAGGAATTTGCTGGCATTGTAGGTCGGCATTATGACTGATACTAACTCTGGTCTCATTCGTCATTTATTCGTTTAGCGGCTGCAAAGGTACGAATAATTCCCCAATTTCAACGCATAATTCATATTTATTTCGTATCTTTGCCTGCGAAATGACAGAATATATTCTTTTTTCCCTGATAGGATGGCTCGCTGGAGCCCGGACGCAAAGGTTGACGTATGTGTCGTTTTTGCTGGCATTACTTATTATAATATTTGATGTTTTGCGTGTTGGAGCATTGTCATCTTTGGTAGCAAGTTTGATATTGATAACCTGCTATATCATAATGGAATGGATATTGGGAAAGCTCTCGCCTCGATGTATGGCTGTCAGCATATTCGCTCGTCTGATATTTCTTTTGGCTTCATTCTTTCTTTTATATTATACGGGTAATGAAGCGGTTATGCCTTTCTTTATGGCGGGACTTTGGCTCTGCTATTCCCCATTCGGCGTAGTTCATGGTTTTAAGATGTCAGGTGCTCAACACATAGCAGCTATACAATACCAAGATAGACAAACACCTACCGTCAATATTGCTGAACATGGTATCATGCCTGATACGGGAAAAGATGTGCTTGAGCAGGTTCAGGAACTAATTGATAAGGTTGGCCGACAGGGAGGGGGCTGTATATTCTTTCCTAAGGGACGCTATCTGTTCAATATGTCAGGAAAGAAACAGTTCTTGAAGATTAACTATTCCCACGTTACACTTGAAGGTGAGTGTGATGCTGATGGTCATCTACTGACAGAATTAGTTAACTGTGGACCGACAACGCAAGGTAAACGAAATCCATGGTTGTCACCATTCTTTATTACTACCGGTGAGTCGTTACAGCCTAGTAACATGTTTTGGGGACTGCAGTTCCGTAAACCTAGTGGCATGCGTACAGAAAGTAGCTCGTTGTCCGACCCTGGCAGCGACGGGACAATTCTTATGCCACCTTATGCCACAAAGGTCACAAGTGATGCTCTTTCAGGAACCTCTATGCTTTCCGTAGAGGATAGCAGCGTGATTGGTAAGTATATTCTGCTTGGCATGTATAATACGACTGCAGACGGCAATCTCGTCAAGGAACTGTTGGGAGTTGATGAGTTGCGTCCTGAGTGGGTGACAGCCCGACGAGCAGGAACGGAGGAAGCCCCTTCGTTCCAGTGGTTGGTGGAGGTCAAGCGGGTTATTGACAAACATACTATAGAGTTATGTCGTCCGCTACTGCGTGATTGCCTAATGAAATACGAACCAGCTGTGTACAATGTTGACATGTTGGAAGACATTCATATCCGACGTCTTCGTATCAGCAGTCGATGGAACGGATTGTTTCGTCATCATGGTTTTCCACTTTATTATAGTGTATCTCAGGCACAGGAGATGGATTATGGGTGGAATGCCATCAATATGAAGCGTGTAGCTCATTCTGCGGTTGAGGATGTTGAAATCAATGACTTTACTAATCCGCTTTATGTACAGGATAGTCGTGAGGTGACAGTAGATCACATGACTGTGAGGGGCTACGACGGACATCAGGGCATCAAGGTGTATTGCCATACTTGCGACTGTTTGTTCCAATATGTTGATTTTTATTGTCACTATGCCGACATGATGGGGGGAGAGGGTAATGCATATGCCAATGTTTTCAGGGATATCAGCTATCATCATCCTGCGTTCAAACCTGCTGACTTCGATTTCCACGGATTCTCGGAAGGGCCAATGGGACCACCTTCATACAATGTGTTTGAGCGCGTACGTGGTTTTCGATATATTAAAGGGGCTGGAGCTGTGTTTATGCAGCCTGCTTGTGCCATTGGGAATGTGTGGCGTGATGTGACGTTTGAAGGTGGACAGAAGAAGGGAGAACAGCCATTCTATGCCCTATCTTACAGGGTTAAGTCGGGTATGGAGAAATATGTGACAGCTATCGGTTACACCTTAGTGATAATGATGAAACGTAAGCAGCATTCCATAGCTTTTGCGAAATCCGTTTTCAAGGGGAAATTGGCAGACATTGATTATATGAGTGTGCCGAAGAACAAGCACAGCATGTTCTTCCCAGGATGTCATATTGAATAGATGAATGTTACAGCACCCAATTAAATCAAACTTTCATATAGTTTTTGTGTTTGTTTGCTGATGCCTTGCCAGTCATAGAACTTGCAAACCTTTTCCCATGCCTGGTGGTCGTTATGGATGACCTCGATTTCTTCTTTGTGACTAAGAAGATAGATTAAAGCATTTTTCAGTTCATTTTCTTCTACCCGTTGTATTTTCCAACCAATGCATGCAACGGAAAGAGGTTCTGCTAGCGAGCCTACATCTGTCAGCAACAGTGGGACATGTTCTGTGAGTACAGTCAGCATGGCTCCACTTTGTGATATTTCCCGATAAGGTAACAGATATACGTTGGAATGACGAAGCAAGTATACGAATTCTTCGTCTGGAATTCGACGGTCTTCATAAATAACATTGTCTGTTCCTTCCAGCATAGAGAGATTCATATCTGCTGCATTTTTCTTGCCAATGATGACCAGCATAGCGTCCTTGTTGTTGCAAAGTTCAGGTGTTTCTGCCCATACGCGAGCCAACAAATCCGTTCCTTTATAAAAGTTCTGGTATCCTAAAGCTGAGAAAACAGTCTTGCCTTGCAATGCTGCATATTTCTCATCCAGCACTTTCTTACTGGCGTTGTATTGTTCATCGCTCAAATCGAATGGGAGGATACCATGACGAATGACCTCTATCTTATTGCCGTCTATACGGAAAGTCTCAATGATTTCATTTTTTGTTGCTTGAGAATGAACGATAATGCGGTCAAAAGCGTGATATGCCTTGCAGAAAACATCGGCATTTTTGTTCTCGTTGCCCTGATGCGGCAGGATGTTGTGAGCCGTAAAAATGACCTTAATATTGAATAGTCGTTGCCAGAGACATACCATTAGGTAATCGAAGCGCGGAATGCGGAACCACTGAATGTGTATGACGGAGGGGTGCCACCACAGTAACTTTATGGTAAGCATCAGACAACTGAAGATGTAGCTGATGGCTTTTATAGGTCTGTGACGATGCTTGGTATAACTAAACATACGGTGTTGGTGGACATTCGATGGTAATGGCTTGTAGTTATACAGCTGGGAGCAGACATAGTGTATGTCACCATCCATATGTGATAGCAGACTGTAGTCGTAAATTGCAAGGTTCTGATACGACTGCGGGTCGATATATACGTAGGAATTCTGCATTGACTTATAAAAGTGTTTGTTTTAAGGCATCAAGGAATCCATGTCCATAGCGCTCATCAGGCTCTACGTAGTTTCCCTCGGCCCATTCATTCCACGACCTGAGAAATAGCACCTTGTGTTCATCAGTTTTATTGCTGATAAGTTTAAGAGCTTGTTCTATGTGCTTACGGAAATTATCGGGTGTCGCATTAACGTAGATACCGTCTTTCGCGCCAGACCTCGCACTCCTGTCCCATTGTGGCATAAGGGTAGGGAAGATGTTCTCCCAACTATCTTCCTTGGCATAGTAGTAGGGCATGACTTTAGCGTAGTTATAGCGTAATGCCGGCAACCAGGAACAGTACTTCTGAAGTGTGGTTAGTGTCAGACGCATATATTTACCCTGATATTTCATCTCTGCTAATGGGCGTCCATCGGGATTTAGAGCGTCAAAACCTAGTTGCAGGAGGTTGTTGTAAACGTCAGCACTCGAGTTCAGGTTGGGAAGCACGCGTTTGATGGTTCCATCGGCCAAGCGCTGCTTGGTAGTAGTGGGCTTGCATAATCCTACGAAGAATATATCTCCAATTCCGTTTTGTGATGCCAGTTGCCTCCAAACCTCGATAAAATGGGATACATCAGGGAAATTATAGGGATCGTAAATGCCAAATAATGGTTTCCCGTCGACCGTGATATAGCGGTGGTCTCGGAAAGCTGGCAGGCAATAATTGAAATGTTCAATATAGTCCTTTTCACCAGGATACTCTTGTTTCGCTATCATTTTGCTTCCACCTTTTGATTGCCAGGTGCTTGTCGTCCAGTCGTGGTTGGCCCACGTAAAGCAGAATGGAAAGTCGGGCTTGCCGCTTTTGAGGACTTCTTCGAAGGGGCGCTGCAACAACATTTTCCCGTTCCCAAACCAGTAGTGCCAGTAGCTAAAGCCTTCTATGCCTGCCTCACGAGCCATTTGAGCCTGTTGCTCGCGTACCTCTGGGAGTCGTAGGTCGTAGAATCCTAGGTCTGCAGGAATACGTGGCTGGTAATGACCTCGGAATAAGGGCTTGGCTTTGGCCACATTAGTCCATTCCGTAAATCCTGGTCCCCATGCCTCATCATTTTCTGGAATAGGGTGGAATTGTGGCAGGTAATATGCTATGACTCTTGCTTTCATCTTATACATTCTTGTTTTAAGTGTTAGTCGAAAATCCCATGGTATGTTCCACGGATAATGGCGGAGATTTTATGGATTTTGTCCTTTTCAAATAAAAGGATTTTGGGAATAAAGCGAATATAATATTTCGCCATTAATTGCCGTGTAAATGAAACGTCTTTATATTTCCGGTATATTATGATGTGGTTCCGGAAAATGTGATATAAACGATTGGGCTTGTAATTAAATATTGCAATTGACTTATTCTTTGTGATATTGATTTTTCTGAAATCACCATATTTCTGAATCAACGAACTCTTCTTATCCTGTACGACTTCTATTCCTTTTCTGAATGCTTTGGCACATAATTCGTCGTCAATACCTTCAATAGCAAAGTCTTCACAATATCCGTTAAGGTAGCTGATAGTAGAAACTTTCATGAACATCCCTGAAGTGATAATCACAGAATCCTTACTTTGACGGTATTCATCTTTCAATGCTTTGGCATTGGGCGTCGGACCGATAATAGCCCAATGTGTCTCTAAATAATGTATGGCTCTTGCCTTATAACTATTGAAATCTACAAAGACAGAATCCTGATCCATCGTTACCATATAGTCATATCTGTTTTCAATAGCGTATTTTACGGCAAGGTTCAGTCCTTTCGATATGGAGTTCTCTCCGGAACACAAATAGACAATGTCTGGGAAGTCTGGAATTCTGTATCGTGAAGATTCGTTTTCTGGGGTGTTCTCACAGACAACAATCCCTTCGACATATGGTTTAATCTGTTCAAGATTATGTTTGAACAGATCCAAGTCAGGATAGTAGGTGACAAATATCGCTAGCGTCTTACTCATTTTCTCTTTCTGGAATTAATGAAGTCGTTGTAGATGGCTGCCATCTCTTCAGCTATCGTATGCCAAGAGTTCTTGCCTGAGCTATAATCCTCCTGGATATGTGTACTCATGTCTTTTAATATGTTCTTATCCGACATACTCAATATCGCCTGGGTAAGTTGCTCTACATTACGTGGTTCAACCAATAGTCCGTGACGACCAGATTCGAGCATTTCTCCGAGTCCTCCTACATTAGATGCAATAACAGGCTTGTTCAAACCGAATGCTGACATGATAACACCGCTCTGTGTGGCGTCAATATAGGGGCAAACGACCATTTCGCAATTCGCGATGAGTGATACCTGTTCCTCGTCTATAATAAATCGGTTCATGATGTGCACTCGTGGGTCTTGGGCATATTTTGAAATGTCAAAATAGAAGTTTCCTTTTCCAGCAATGACTAGATGCAGGTCGGGTTTCTTTTCAAATACGCGTGTCATAGCCTCACACAGATATTCAATACCTTTGTTGCCGTTGATGGTGCCAAAGAATAGAATATATGGTGTAGGGAACAAGGCTTTGCTGGCAGACTTTTTGGACAGGTGGTAGTACACACCAAGTCTTGAGTGGCGAATATGATTCTTCTCGATATGGTATTTTGAGGAGAATTCGTCTGTCTGGTTTCTGTTAAGAAGAATAAAGTCCTTGACCAGCTTGAATGCCATCCAGCGGTGTAGAAGATTCCTCTTGTTATAGTTGCAGGAGTGGGGTATCGGGTCGTGTATGGTCATTATCATTTTGTTTCTGAACAGATACAAAGGAAAGAAACTATAGCGGAGTGGTTCCGTCACATGGATGATGTCATAATTCTCCCTGCGAATCTTTTTTATGCATTGCAACACCACTTTTAGATTGCCTGGAGAATAGTCATGGTGAAGAGGCATGTTCATGATGAAAACATGTTCCGGTGAGATCCATTCATCGATAAAAGACAATTCTGGATAATCGCTCGCACAGTACAGGTTGCACTCGTTCTTAATCTTGGCATTGAACAGTACGCTTTGAAATCCATTGCCTGTCATGGGCAGATAATAGTCTATATCTGCCCACTCCCTCATTTCCTTGATGAGGGGCAGGTCGCAGTCTGCAAGTGCTGCTATGGAGATGTAGGCTATATGTGTCTTTTTCATCAATTCCAGATTTTACGTTCTTTTATCACTATTTAAACCATGACGGCAATAACGATTTAATGAATAGTTTTACTATTATGTATCGGGGGATTTCCTGTGAGAAACTTTTCTTGTACCAGAAAAGAAATCCGTTAAAGCCTCTTTGTCTCATGTCATTGAGAATATGGCAGTAAAGGAGGTTTCTAATGAACAGATTCATGGCATTTCTCGACTTTACTATAGCCTCCTCCGAGTAGATCTTCTGGGACTGAAGTTCTTTCAGCGCTTCCTGATACCACGACCTGACCTTGAATATCGTCTCTCCTTTTTCCCTTTCGTTTTGTGCCCGTGTTATGCTGTAAGTGTTCTCCCTATATTGGAAACCCACTTTGCTGGTATTGGCAATGCCAAGGGGGGGCAATGCAGCCCTAAAGGCGGTGATGTCGTCACTACCCCAGGCGTAAGGTAGAGTGTAATACCCTCCCATAGAAACCAAATGCTTTCTACTATAACAGAAATCGCCAATAAACTGTTTCCCACCTGTCCATTTCCTGTTAATCATAGCCAAAGCATCCTCTTTCTCGGGTCTCTCTTCTAGTGTCTCTGTGACCTCGCCATTCTCGTCAATAATCTCTGTTTGTAGATGGTAGACATTCAGGTCAGGATACTTCTTAATGGTCTTGCTGAGATCTTCTAGACAACAGGGTAGCAGACGATCATCGTCACCTATGCAGATAACGTAGTCGCCAATGCAATGGCTGAGGCAGATGTTCCAGTTGTCCACCACGTTTACAGCCCCACAATTCTTCTCGTTGCGGTAGTAGCTGATGCGCTCATCGTTGAGGAATGGTTCTACTTTAGCATGTAGATTCTCTGGCGAACAATCATCGACAATGATGAGTTCCCAGTCAGAATATGTCTGACTGACAACACTCTCAATGGCTTCTTGCAGGAATTGAGATTTGTATGCTGGTATAGTAACAGAGAATCTCATCTGATAATCTTTGCAAAGGTACAAATAAAATGTCAGAGGACAAAATTATTTCAGCCTAAACAGCAATATATCACCTGGAGAGATGGTGTAGGACGTCTTGACGGCTTCTTCCTGTAGTTTCTTGGTGAGGTAACGGGGGGCGCTGTTGGCGGTCTTGATGCGTACTGTCAGGTTCTTCTCATGGCTTTTGTTGACAATAGCCAGATAGCGATGTCCTTCTTTTTCTATCTGCGAAATGATTGCACCCTGTCTGCCCACAATCTTCAGCGAACGGATGTTGATAGGCATCTGCTTCTGACGTGTCGTACCTTCAGGAATGGTTCCCAGATGATGGACGCTGAGTACCTTGGCTCCATAGAACAGTTTGGCGATGGTCTTTAGCTCGCGGTTCATCTGTTGCACCAACGTCCACGTCGTGTTTTTGCGGCACTCGCTGTCGATGGGGCCGTCGTGGTAGTCGTAGCTGGTGGGGCGCGGAGTCCAGTATGTGAAATACTGGATGGCCTGGGCGCCATAAGCAAGGTTGGAGTAAATCTGTATGCGCAGAGAACCGAGCGTGGGTTGCGGATAGGCGCTGTGAGGTGTGGAGAGCACGAAGCCCCAGAAAGGTTTCTCGCTTTTGAGCGATTCACGGCGTATCTGTTCCAGATTGTAATACCAAGTGGGACGGATACCCTCTGTGGTGATGGGGTAAAAGTCGAAGGAAATCTGTTGGCAAGGAAGTGCTGAGGCTGCTTCCAAGTATTCCTCGTATGTATCGACTTTGGCAGAAGTCGTGAACAAGTCCTGACGATAGTATGGCAGCAGATTTACATAGAAGAGGTGGGTGTCATCAACGGCCTTGATACGCAGAATTCGGGATTGCAACTGCTTCATGTCTACTACCGATGGCTCGTCTTGGATGTAATAGCCCAGGAAACCTTTTGTTTGTTTCAGCAGTCGGGCGGTTTCTTCTGTGGCACTATCCATTTCCGGACATCTGCCGATTACCTTGACACCGTATTTGTCGGCAATGTTGCAGACCTTGACGAGTGATGTGGTGTGGCTGAAGGTGAAGATGTTGACTGTAAATCCGCACTCGCTGAAATCCCGGAAGGTCTGGTCGAGAGACGGGTTGTCGGGAACGCCCAGAAAGGCGACAATGGGCATCTCTTTGTCAGCCTTTGTGACAATAGAAAAGAGACAGCACAATAATATAAGGTATATACGTCTTATTATTACTTTCATCGTTCTATCATCTTTATAATTGTTCCATCTAATTTTATGTAAAATATTCGGTGTTGATTATGTTGTTTACCAACATGTAGAGACCAACGAGAGTGATGGCTATACGTGCCCAGTATTTGGGTTCGACGAGATATAGCAGAAAGGTGAAGACAAGGCAATCGACAATACCGAAGAGGTCGCTGATGCGGGTGGCGATGACGTGGACGGTAGCCATGGCTGGAAGGAAGAGTACGCTGACGGAAAAGAGGGTGATGAGTAGCGGGGCCATGCGATGCTTCTCCGTGAGGAAATCGTAGAAATAGAGACATAGATACAGCATGGCGACTTTTGCCAGGTAGTAGAAGTTAAGGTATAATTTGCCCAGCTCCTGCCATTGTCCTTTTTCTGTGCTTTCTTTGTATTGTTCAATCTTATATCCAATGGAAGATGTCATAGTGGGAATGAGGGAAATTAGGTCATGCTTCAGAATGTACATGGCGAAACAGATAGGGAACAGAGCGGCAATGATGATTCTTGCAGTTGTCCCCAACTTCCTATTACCAATAAATACGAATGGCAGATATACTGCTGCAGAATAGTGGAACAGTATGGCGCAGAAAACCAGTAACGTAGCCCGCCACCTATGCCCTTCGGAAAGTGGAATGAGCGATGCCAAGAGAAACATAGCAGCAGCGGAAACACGAATTTGTATCATTTCGTGCAGTTCGAAGTAGACGGGGATATAGATTACTAGGGCCGTAAAGATAAAGGGCGTTATGCTGTAGATAATTTTCATCTTCATCGGTATGGTAATGAGGGCATAGATGAAGAATATCATACTGATAGTCCCGCCCAAGGCCAGGACCAGTCGGCTGAGATAGATGAATGTCGGTTCTGTAGTGTATTGGATTATCAGGTCGTCGTTTCTGTAGAAGTAGTATTCATAGATCATAGCGTCAGCTGTGTTCTCCACACTCTTGGTAGTTGCCAGAAAAACCATGAATACAACATAGCCTGCGAGAATAATTATTTTATCTCGTTCTTGCAGCCTGTCCTCAACGAAGGCTAATCCTACGGTGAGAACAAATAGAACGGCTATGATAGCGTGCATTAACATGGGAATAGTTTCTGAAACTTGTGAATAAGTGTGATACGAATATACTCTTTCAATTCGCTGTTCAATCCTATCAGATAGAACGAGACTATGGTACTGCAAACAGAAAGACTAAGAACGAGTAGAAAGCGGATAATGCCAGACTCCATGGATTCTACAATACATAATGGTAGGACTATACTTCCTGCAGAGGCTACCAAGACCGGCCATACTATCATGCGAAGGTAATTACTGATTTTTATATCAAGCAAATTTCTTTGAAGGATTATTGTAGCAACCTGCATGCAGAGACTAACAACGATGTTGACAACATAGATACTGTATGGCTCCAGATGATATATCTTCCAAAGTATATATGTAATTAACAAATTCATTAAGTTGATGGTACCTGTGGTCAAGTGTATACTCATTACCTTTCCTGTAGCTTGTATGGCCATCCATGAGGGGATGACGAAATTGTATATTAAAGTGTTAACGAGTAAGAGCCTGACAAATATGACAGTATATTCGGGTACTTCTTTTAACCAAAAGTTCAAAATAAATTCTATCTCCAAGAAGACGGGTAAGGTTATCAAGAAGAGTATGAAGTATCCTAATACTGTGGCGTTGAAGATAAGCTTGTGGAAGTATGTGTAGTCTTTCTGAGCATAGGATTTAATGATTTGCGGGTTGACAGCAGTATAAGTTCCGCTAATAAAGGAGTTGATTGAAACGGATACTTGCATGGCAAGTCCTCTAACAGCGTTGAGCGCAGGACCATAAAAGATGTTTAATAAGATGCTTTGTCCTTGTGTTACCAGCGCAGTAGCCATATTGCCAAAGGTGCTGTAGCCAGCAAATGATGCCATCTCACAAAACAGTTTCTTAGACCATGTGTAATGATAGTTGCATTCTGAAAAATGCTGTCTGCAGAAGACATAGTTCATTACGAAGAAGAGAAGTGAAGGGGAGGTCATCAACAAGGCATATGTGCTAAGGCGGTTTTCCTGGATATATGGTAATGCTAAAACGAATAATAATTTCATAACTCCTTGCAATACAGTTACTAGAGAGAAGAAGCTCATGTGTTCGTGTGCAATGACGATGGAATTATATGGTGTTCCGATGACGTTGAATACAAGCGAAATGATAGATGCCTGATATATGATGTTGGCTACGACCATCTTTTCGTCAGGGATAATTAGTTGTGTATTGATAAACCATAGACCTATAGTCTCGCCTAAAAGGACGATGAGGACGGCTATGAGAATATGGATGTTTATCGACATAGAGAATACTTCTTCCAGATGCTTTTTGTCGTTAAGCCCTATAGCATATGCAAGGAAACGTTCTACAGACAATATCATAGCGGAACGTATGAATATGGTCATGGAGATAATGCCACCCACAAGGTTGTATATGCCGAAAGATTGCTAATGTTGCCCTTGACGTATAGAGACCTATCAGCAATAGTAAGAACATCCTGATGTATAGTGCTATGGTGTTCTTGGCTATTCTTTTGTTTGTTGCAGCCTGTGTTTCCATGCCTTATGGTTTTTTGTTCTCTCTCTTGAAAAGGGCCTTATAGATAGCAAAAACCGCATCGTAGACACTTAATGGAATAGCACAAATGAGTAGATCGTATATCCAAAGGGGGGTGGTCACAACATAAGGCATGTAGTGTCTGTTTTCACGATAGCTCTTAATATATGTTTCGCGATAGGTCAGAATCTTTCTATGTATATCAGACACAGAAAATATCTGGGTATACTTGTTATGATCCTGCAGTACTTTATGTTTTATGTCAACGTCAATCTGGTTGGGTAGTGACATGACAAATTCGTACCAGAGTTTCCCAAAGTTGAGGAAGGGATGGTTTGTCCAACCGCCCTTGAAAAAACCAGGTATGTCTAACTCAGTAATATAGACATCACCCATATATAGAACTTTGAAATTCTCCATCATACAAAGATTCTCAACGAATATCCCCATGTGAAGGAATGTTGTTCCCCAATACCTGTGATATAGTAATGGCGTTATGAATCTCTTGGGAATAACGCACGATGCATTGTTTGTGATGTGCCATCCCTGTTGGTTCATCAATGTGTTGATGTCAGAATACTCTATTCTTTCTTTGGGCATTTCTTCACGACATCTAAGAATAAGAGCATCGTAGTTTGATGTGGAAAGAATATCAATGACATTCTTCAACCCGTCAAAACTGATATGACGTGTATCACCTGGCAACCAACAATACTCCGTGTGGAAATTTTCATAGACAGTCCTGAAGTTATTGTCCATACCAAGGTTTTGTTCGGTTTTTAGATAAGAGAAACCTTGTAAGATGTTGCTCCACTTCTTGCAAACCTCTTCTGAGTTATCTGTACTGCAGTCATCGCTGACCAAGACATTGAAGACGAGTCCTTTCTCCTGATATGACGAAAGCTGGCTCAATAGCACCTCCAATGCAACAGACCTGTTGTATGTGGTAATGAGAATAGTTAGAATAGGGGGTCGCGTCATACTATTTTCTTCAGTAGTATTTTGCCGGAAAGTACGAAGAATGACAGAATCATCATGGCCACAGAGATAATCAGTCGACGAGGACCTGCAGGCTTGGTGGGTATGGAGGCACTCTGGATAACCGTAAAGGCGGGTGTGGCTTCCTGCAACTTTGCTGCAGCAGACTGCATCTGGGCGTTCATTGCAGTATAGACGTTATACCTCAGCTGCATATCGTTCTCCAAATCGGTAAGAAGCAGTTCCATGCTCTTCATCGTCACATCCATGTTGGCATCTGATGTGGCACCGTATTTACGACGCACCTTCTCGTAATCGGCCTTCGCTGTTTCTGTGAGCTTCTTGTAGTACTCGTAATCAATCTTGGCTTTGTTGGTGCGGTAGTTGATGATAAACTCCTGCAGTTTCTCACAGGTAGCCTGGGCCATTGTCGCAGCGACAAGTGGGTCTTGGTCTTGTACTACAATGTCCACAATATCGGTCTTCTTGTCGATGGTGCACTTAATCTTGCCACTTACAGACTTGAAGATGGCACTTTGTTGTTCGGTGAGATTGAATACCGAGATTTTTTCTTCGCCATTGTATTCGTCTTCCGGAGTGGGGTCGAAGAGTTCTATGATTGCCCCTTTGATGTATACCCACCAAGGATAGCTCTGATGGTCACGCTGGTAGGTGTAATAGTTTGTCTTGACATCTCCTTCCTGCGTCTGAACCTTAACAGTCATCAGTTCTGCAATGAAATCGTTCGACTTCAGAATGTCAGGATAGATTTCTGAGTTGAGAGCGTCTCTGCTTCCTGCCATCTTACCCAAAGACCCTAGTCCCATGGAAGAGGCAAGTGAGCCGAGGGAACCGAGTGATCCCGACAATGATGCACCTGTTGGCTCTGGTGCCAGACTGACGGTACATTTGTAGTATCGTGGAATGAATAGTGTGAAAAGATATGTCAGGATGAGTGTTGCAGGCAGCACCTTGAAGTATAGCTTCCTGTGTGGCCACAACGTCTTGATGATATCTGTGATATTGATGGGGGCTTGCTTCTTTTCTTCCATACACTTCTTTACTTCTTCAGGATGTTAGACAAGGTGGCAATCATGGTAGCGATAGATGCGGCAGAGGTACCGATGGTCAGCAACTCCTGAGTGGTCATCTTGCGGGTCATAGCCTTCTGTGGTACCACGATTTCGCAGCCTGGGCGAATCTTCGCACCATCGCTGACCTTGGCAACGGTACCGTTCATATAGATGACATAGGCCATGTTCTTGTTGGCGTAGCGGTTGTAACCACCAGCCTGCTTGATGTAGTATCTGGCACTCTTTCCCTTCGAGAATGCTACGGAGTTGGGATACATCACCTCACCGTTAATCTTCACCGTACCGTTATAGGTGGGGATGAAGATGCGGTCGCCCTCGCGGAGCACGATGTCTTCGTCACCGCCAGGATTCTCAAGGGCTTTGTCGAGCTCGATACCTACGGGATATTCCTCTGGTATCTCAATGACTTCCTCTTCCTCTTCTTTCTCCTGGGCCTTGGCGTTCATGTTAATTTCAGCAATGGAACGGTTGTTGTTGATGGCCGTCTCCTGCCTGATCCGCTCGTTCTCCACCTTGCGCATCTTGGCAATCTCCTCCACACGGC
>JAEEGK010006370.1_pt1 | contig 28433 bp, 18 predicted proteins | sample 8958771 | NCBI WGS metagenome assembly JAEEGK01 (sample SAMN16246547, study PRJNA631951) | gut metagenome | biome: gut microbiome; feature: rumen; material: SC-attached | host: Bos | place: Iran: Karaj | collected 2018-10 | reverse complement strand
TATTTTGGTTCATAAATAATTGTTTATAATAAATAATTAATTCAATATATATGAATAATAAATTATGAAAAAGTATTTATTAGATTGAAAGAGTAGAAAATATTTGTAAAAATAAATTTTTTTTAAAAAAAAATGAGTGTTCTTTTGGTTATATATATTTTTTAAATTTTATAAAAACTATAATTATATACAATTAATTATCCAATCAATAAACTTTTTTATTGTTTCAATTTTTACTTTCCAAATTTTCAAAAATTAATTCCAATCTATAAATAAATTAAATAAATTTTTTTCAAATTTCAATTTTTCATTAATAATAGTTCAATATTATAATCTTTTTTAATATATTCATATTATAAATTCAGAAGATTTATTCATTTTATCTTGTAATTTATTATTTATTTTTTAATATCAAATAACAAAAAAATAAAAATTTTTAAAATATAAAGAATATTTTAAATTTAATTATAAAATAAAAAAAGTTTATTAAATAAAATAATTTTTTTTATAAATTTTCTTTTAATTTAATATTTTTATTTAAATTAAAATTTAAATCCCTACTGATAGAATAATAGAATCATATGAATAACCAATTGAATTTAAATATTTTTCCCCTTTATTAATAATTAATCTTAACTCATCAAATTTATCTTTCATTTCATTTATAAGATAATAAAGAACAATAGTAGTAAAAATAACTTTTTTTTTTTCTTTTATTTTCTCTTCAGAGTTAATAAAACTTTCAATTTTAGTAAATTTTTCATTCTTATTTTTAATTTGTAAAGTATTGTCATTTTCATCCCAAAATCCTTCAATAATATCTTGACTCATTAACAATTTATTCAAATCAATTTTTATATTTTCTTCATTTTTTTGAATTCCTACTCCACCAAAAATTGAATTCAATTTCTCATTTTTCTCATTCATTTGATTGTTATAATTCATATTACTATTAGAATATAAATTATTATTAAAATTCATATTATTATTCATATTATTAAAAATCGTATTATTATTAAAATTCATATTATTATTATAATTCATATTATTATTAAAATTCATATTAAGATTACAAGGATTTTGAAAATATGAACTTCCACAAATAGGAGGAGAATTTATTATATTCATTTGAGACTGCATATTCATCATACCCATGCTAGGATACATTCCAAATAAACTATTTCCAAAAGTAGTTGAACTTGAACTATTATTTCCAAACAATGAATTACCAAACATTATATTATTATTTTTGAAAGAATTTAAATTATAATTAATATAATTAAAAGAATTTTTTTTATCATCTTGATTCAATTCAACTTTAATTAATTCACCATCTTTATTAATTCCATCTTTTAATATTTCTCCATATAAAGATGTATTTTTTGATAAAACTTGATATTCTTTTGATAATTTTATTTCTTCTTCTTCTTGAATATCTTTTGATATTTTTAATAAATTACTAATTATAATTTTACTTAATTGTTCTCCTGGTTCTAAATTAATAATTTTATCAACTTTAAAATCTTTATTAATATCATTTATAGTATCATTACCTTTAAAATTAATATCAATTGGACCTTCTTTTTTTTCATTTGAAATAAAAGCATAATTTATAATATCATCTTGATATGCAATATTATCTAAAGAAGGCATAATATAAATTTTATTAATATCTTTTATATCAAAATTAATTTTTGTTAAATAAGGTCTTAAACATTGATTTAAAATATCAATTATAATATGATTTAATTCTTCAACATTTTCAACAAAATTTGAACTTCCTTTACCTAATTTACCACATCTTTCAATTAAAACTTTATCAAAATCATTTCCAATTCCAATTGATTGAATTCTAAATCTTGAATTATTAGCAGAAATTGAATTAAAACATTCTTCTCTATCATGTACTTGTCCATCAGTTAATAAAAATATATTTTTTGCCAAATTAATATTATCATAATTTTTACTTGAAAAAATATCTTTTAAAGGATTTGAAATATTAGTTCCTCCCATATTAGCACTTAAATTATTTATAACTGTAATAATATTTTGAACATTATCTCTATTATATTCAACTGGAATTTCATTATAATATTTAAAATCACTTCCAAAACCAATTAATTGAAAATAAGATTTAGGAGGAAGTGATTGAATAAAAATTAAAAGTGCTTGTTTAACTAAATTAATTGATTTTCCACTCATACTTCCACTTTGATCAATTAAAAAAATAAATAAACCAGGAGTATCATTTATTTTATTAATTTGAAATGTATTATAATATGATATTTTATCATTTTCATCTGGCTTTTCTGGAATAGGAATTTGTATTGTTTGATCACTTGAATAAATAAAATTACAAACATATGAAGTTTCATTTTTTTCAGGATTAAATTGACTATAAATCATAGGAGTATTCATTTTTTCAGTTCTAAATAAAATACTAAATGAAGGTTGAATTGTATCTGATTTTATAATAAAAGATTTTGCAACAATATTTTGTGGAAAAAATAAAGGTTGTGGAAAAATATCATAAGGTTTTAATATTTGTTCATTAATTTCTACTTTCTTTTTTAAATTTGCTTCTTTTTCAAATTCAATTATTGCTTCCATGTAATCATTTGAATAAGTTATTTTTGTATTTTTTTTATTTTCTTCATCTAAAAAAAATGAAATTAATCTTGTTATTTTTGATAATGTTTTAATATTTATTTTTCCTTTTACTTTTTTATTATCTGGTTTTTCTTTATTCATTTCTTTATATTGAAATGAAGGATAATGTTCCATAATTGATAATTCATATGACATATCATTTGATGTTAATAATTGAAGAAAAGAAGTTTGTAAAATTACTTTTTCATTTGGTGAAATATTACCAATTAAAACATTATAATTCCATCCATCATCACTATAATTACCTAAAAACCCTGTATTTCCTGAAGATATTGAATCATCATATTTTTCTTTTGCTTTTTCTTTTGGAAGTATTTTTGATTTTACTATTTTATTTCCTATTGTAATTACAAAGTTATTTAATTGAATCTCTTGTTTGATTGGAAAGGAAATACTTAATTCAATTGGATTTGATAATGGATTTGTAAAATATTGACGAACTTCTGTTGATGCATATACTTCATTGACATTACATGTTAAATAGACAATATTTTCATCTTCTTCTGACATTTTATAATAATTGTTTTTACATTAGAATTTATAGTTAATTTGGTGAAAAAGTATTTATTTTATGTTTTTTTTAATATTATTATTATTAATTATTAAACAATAATTTATTTAATAATTATTTTATAAATTCTATAAAAAATATTAAATTTAAAATGTTTCAAAAATAATCAAATATATTTTCAAATTTTTATATCTACATTTAAAAAACTTTAAATAATATTCAATGTATTAATTAAAATATTTGATTTCATTTTTTTATTAAATTAATAATATGTTTATTGAATTTATTATTATTTAAAGATTAATTTAGATATAATAGATGTTTAAAAAAATTAATAATAATGTACTATATAATATAAATCACAAAAAAAAAGTTATATATAAATATTTATATAACTAATCTTTTTATATATAAATATGCTAAATTATAATATATTTTTTATAATTATAAGTTGTTTTGTTCTTTTTAATCATCTGATTTAATAAGAAGATAATTTGATTCTTCTTTTTGCATATTTCTTTAAGAAGAAATAAAAAAACAATTATTTTAATATGAATTTTCAAAAAATATATTATTTATTTTTTACAATTAATCTTTTTTATATTTTATGAAATATTAAATTAATAATTATTATATTAGGTGGTTTAGAATGAAAATAAAATAACTTATATTTTTTTATATTATATATATAAATCATAAATTTAATTTACTCATAATAATTTAAAAATATTAATATAAATTAAATTTTTATCATTTTTAAATTAAATGGAGATTAATTTAGAAATTAATTCTTAAAATTTTTTTTATATCTTCCATTAGTCATATTATTATATTGCAAAAGAGTAGAACTCATTTTCGATAAAAATTGTTTTGATTCTTCCTTTGCTTTAAGCATATTATGTTTTAACAATCTTTCAACTAACGGAACTAAAACTTCCAAACTAATATCTTTATATATAAAATCTTTATAATCTAAAAAAAAAGAATATTTAGGATTATTTTCCATTGCCCATAATGGAAGAAAATATTCAAAAAATGATAAATTAACATGTTTATATTCAATTTTATTTAATCTATTTTCAATATTTACATTTAATAAATCAAAATTTTCAGATTTATTTTCTTTAGGTACTTTTGAAATAACTGAATTTTGATTATTATTTGAATTATCATTATTAATAAAATTATTAATTTTAGAATTTCCTTTTTCATTATCTTTTAATTTAATAATATTATTTTTTCTATTCTGAGTAGAATGAGAAATTGAATTAATAATATCAACTAAGAAAATTTTTTCAGAAAAATAATCAGAAATACATTGACAAACAACTAAAATAATTCTAATCCATCCACCAATATTACCTAAAGAATCTTGTATTTTAGAATATTTTCTTTTAACAGTAGTAAATTTATCAATACTAGAAAAAGCAACTTCTGCAATAGTTGCACCTGAATAATAATCTTGATCTTCTTTATCAACAAAATCAATAACAGTTCTTTCATATTCAAAATAATCATAATATTTATAATTAGTAAATATTAATCCATCATCAGAAATATATTCACCAGGAAGAAAATAATAATAATATCTTTTAACTAATTGAGTAACAATTAAAAAAATTTCAGAACGAAATTTTTTTTTAATAGGATTTTTAACATCATAATGATCTAAAGATTGAGCTAAGTAAATAATATGAAAATAAGAATTTTTAAAAAAAAGTTCCATATCTTCAAAAGAATGACAAATTTGTTTTTCAGTAGTATTTTCACATTTAATAACATGAAATTCTAACATATCATATCCATGAACATTATCACCCCATCTTCCTCCAATAGATAAATTTTGACCTGGAACTGGGCATAAATAATTCTCATATTCAAAATCTTTTATCATTTCAATTTGATCACTTTCATTAAAATGAATTCCAATTTTACATTTTTCTAAAGCAATTGGAACTGATTCTCTTCTTACATCAACTGTTCCTTTTTCATTTCTTTCTGGATAATGATCATTTTTATCTAATGTTATTGTTAAATATGTTGGATCAATTTCTACTGGTCTTCCTTCATTATTTACATAACCAACTAAAAATGGATTGTTTGTAAAGTTAAATAAATGTTTTCTATATAAATGTTCTGTATTTGTTATTATTGAAAAATCTGATCTATTAAAGTTTTTTATTATAAAAAATAAAACTACTGCAGTCATTCCAAAAATTGTAATTAAACTTAATGTTATTCCACATAATGTATTATATGCATTATGTTTTCTATATCTAAGAGGAAATGTTAATCCATATAAATCTATTTGATTAAAGAAATGACGAATTGATGATTGTTCATCAGACATTTTTATTTTATATCTTTGATTATTATTTTATTATATATATTGTATTATTTAAGTTATTTTCTTTTATATATTATTTTTTTAAAGTTATTTATGAAAAGATTTTTACATAAATATTAAATGATTGTATATTTAATATAATGATTACATAATTTATTTTCATATTAAAAAAATAAGAAAATAAATTACAAAGATTTAAAGGATTAATGTTTAAGAAAAATATAAAAAAAGAAAATTAAACTATAATTATAAAGGAAAAAATATAATGTTTATAAATAAAAAATTGATTGTTAAATTTTGAAATATGGAGATAGACTTATATCAAGTATATATAAATTAATTAATCTATATGCTTATTAAAAGCTTTTTAATAATGAAATTTGTTGTTTTTTTGATAAAATATAATTTAAAAATTTATATTTGTATTGCTAAAATAATCATGGAGATAAATTGTTAATTGCTATTTTAATAATAAAATATTTTAATCATAATATAAATTAAATAAAATTAACTTAATCATATTTTTATCTTTATTTTGATATTTATTTTATTTATATAAATATTTATAAGTTTCTTTGTTTAAATATATAAAAAAAATTTTTATAATTATTCAGATACAATTTATTTATATAATTTTACCTTTTTTAAATCTCTTTAAAATATCCTTTAAAAGAATTAAAGTTATTTTTTTATAAAAATATTAAACTAAAATCAAAATAAATATAAATTATTTATGAAAATTCTTTCTTTCTATTTAGAAATAAGGCATATATCATATAAAAACAAATTATCAAAATCAATCATTAAATTAGGTTATTAAAAAAAAAATTATAATTATATAAATATAATTTTTTATTCAAAATTTTAGATTAAATTAAAAGAATAAAAAGTATTTTTTAAATTTTCTGTCTTTAATATCTTTATAAAAATATTCATCAAATTTACGAATAATTGAAAAAGGAATAATTATAAAATAAAATATATTTAACATCGAAATAAGAATATGAATTTTTTTTGATTAAACAATATGAGATTTATATAATGAATATAATAATTATTTTCAAAAACATATGTCATTATATTGTTTTTTATGAGGAATTAAATAAATAAACTTTAATATATAGAGCTTTTCAAATTCCCATAGGTTATTCATATTTTAAATTAAATAAGCATTATTTTATTTAAAGTATAAAAAATACTTTCACATGATAATTTTTATTTCTAAATTTTAATTATATAATTAATTAATTATTTGATAATTCATCTTTATCATTTAATTTGAATTATCATTTTTTTTATCATTATAATTTTTAAAAATGTAAATAAAATATTTCATTATAGCTAAGGATTATATAAAATTTAATTCATATTTTAATATTAAAATTATTTATATTCTTTTAAAAAATATGAAACTGAAAATAACATTTATATTTTATTCAATGTTTTAAGCAAAAATAATAAATTTAATTGAAGGAAAAATCAAAGATAAATTATCTAATAAAAGATAAAATACTAAATTTTTAAATTTGATAAATTTATCATATATAAACAAATAAATAAATAAAAATTAATAGTCAGAATTTAGAAAAATAAATAAAAAAAATTTATGGTACTTAAAATTATACCATAAAAAGAATAAAAATATTTCTAATAAAAATTTTTTATAATCAAAAAAATTTATATCCTTCCAACATAAAAACATTTAATTAGCATTAACACCTTGACTACTATATCCAATATCAACATTATTAACATTTTGTGGTTGAGCATATTGTACTTGTTGATAAGGTTGAGCATATTGTGGTGTTGGTGTTTGAGCATATTGTGCTTGAGAATAAGTTTGTACATTTTGTGGATATTGTCCTTGTTGAGCATATTGTCCTTGTTGAGCATATTGTCCTTGTTGAGCATATTGTCCTTGTTGAGCATATTGTCCTTGTTGAGCATTTCCTCCTTGAACAATAATTGTAGTAGTTCCTTTCTTCTTTTTTTTCTTTTTCATATACCAAACTAAAGCAACCACACCTCCTATTACAATTATACCTCCAAGAACACATAATACTATTATTACTAATTTCTTATTTATTGCTCCTTCATCTTTTTCTGTATTTTTAAATGTATATGAATATGCAATATAACTATCTGATACTGCACCTATTATTAAATATTTATAATCATCTGCTTTTTTTGTTTCGAAATAAAATGTTGTTGCACTTGTTAAGTCTTTTGTTCTTTTTGGCCCTTTTATATATGTTGAGTTTAAAAAACCAGCATATAAATTATAATTTATTTCATCAACATATACTGCATAAAATGTTATGAAGGATTGAGAATTGTCATCTAATGCATCTTCTGGATTGAATTCAAAATAATAATAAATAGATTCTGAATTATTAAATTTTGATATGTCTAAAGGAAATATTACACCAATTGAACCATCTGGTTGAAAAGTTAATTCTCCATATTGATCTACTGGATCTGTTATAGTTCTTATTTCTACCTCTTTACAATTATATAAAATAATTTTAGTTAAAAAGATAATTAAAAATATTTTTAGTTTCATTTATTTTATTTATTTAATAAAAATTATTGCATATATATATATAAAAATTATAATGAATAATAAAGATTAATAAGTTGTTAGTTTTTAATTTTTTAAAAATTATACGTTTAATTAACAATAATTTTTAGAAAAAGGAAAAATTGAGAAATCTAAATTTATAAAGATAAATATTTTTTTGAAATGATAATCTTATATAAATAAATATTTACCTTAATTTATTTATTTTTTTAAAAATTAATGAATGCGTTATACTTTAATCAAATTTTTTAATATATAAATAATATTAATTTATAAATTCAAGATTAATTAAATAAAACATTTTATTAATTTGAAAAAAAATTTCAAATTTATCAATAAAATAAATAAATGGAAAAGAATATTTAAAATTATATTCTATAGAATAAAAAGATATACAATGAATTTTTCATATATAAGAATAATATATTTCAAGAAATATATTAAAAAAATATATATTTATTATAAAAAATAAATACAAATAAATAAAAATTGAAAATTCATTTTAATACGATTATTCATGATTAATTTATTTGAATTTCATAAATTTAGAAGATAAAAAATTTTATTTAATAATTAAATTGATTATTTAGAATAATAAAATTTTTTTTTCTAATAAATAGTTTTTAATAATATAATATATTTATTTATTTTTTATAAGCGCATTTATTGTTATTAATTGATAAGTAGAATATATTTATACTTTTTTTATTACTATAATTATATTATTATATAATTTTTATTTCTTATATTGTAACTAAAATGTTATAAATCTTATATAAGAAATTATTCATTTTAATAGAGTATTTGATTAATATTTGTTTTAATTATTGTATAAATATTTTATTTAAATTGATATCTATATGTTTATAAAAAAATATACTAAATTAAACTCCATTAAATGATTTTAAAAAAGATAAATAAGGTTGACAATTTTTAACTTTTGTAAAAATTAAATGAAATGAAAATTTTTTTTGAAGTCTACATGGACAACAATCATCATTTTCATTACTTAAAAATCTTCTATTAACTAACATTTCATTCCAAATTTCATTTTTTGATTTAATACTTAATCTATGAAAATTATTTTGATAATTATCATAATTATCACAATAAGAATCAATAATTTCAATAGGTTCTAAAAATTTCAAAACTAAATAATTTTGTATTTCTTCAGGATTACATTGACATATATCATCTTCTGTAATTTTTCTTGATTTTCTTGTAGGAGATGAATTTTTTTTGTTTTTTTGATTGAAAGAATTTTGAATTTGATTTTCAATTTCAATTCTAATTAAATATAATTGTTTAATATCAAAATCAAATTTTCTAAGAAAAAGAAAATAAATCATTATTGAAGGATCTTGTAATTGTTTAATTTTTATATCAAATAATGATGATAATTCTTCAATTGAATTAACATTCATAATTTCATTTTTTAATAATTTTAAAATTCCTAATGAAGCTTTAAATAAAATAATATCTCCATTTAAAAATAATGCATCCCAAATTCTTAAAGATAACTTTTCAGGAAAGCCTTCAACAAATAAACTTAATAACCATTTATATAAAATATTTGTAATATGAATTTCATAATATTTTCTTTGAATAAAATCAAATAATTCAGGTAAAAATTGAGAAAGTAATTGTTCTATTAAAGAAGAATAAACTAAAACTCCTAAAACATTTGAATAATAATTTAATGGTAAAATTTTTTCAATTATTTGAACAAATAACCAAAAAGATTCTTCTTCTTTTTCTACAATTTTTAAAATAAAAGCAACTATAAAATTAAATCCTTGACAATAACCAATAAAAGGATTTCTTCTTGAATAAGCAATTAAAATATTTTCTAATCTTTTTAAATAAATTTTCTCTTCTTCTTTATTTATAAAAGTTCGAGGTAAATCTTTTAATATTATTTTATAATGATTTTCACACATTTCTTCTGGGTAATTTTTTAAAAGATTTAAATAATAATTTGGATGTTCTTTCATTTCTTGTTTTGCTCCTGATGAAATCATCCAAATATTTTTTCTATATTTTTTTTCTGGTTCTGTTTTTATTAAAAGTAATTTAATTATTTTAATTTCTTTATCTGAAAATTTCAATTTTTCTTTTGATAAAATCTATATTTTATAAATTAATTAAATATAAGATAATTACTTTTGAACCATCTTTTTCCCATGAATATTGTTCTCCTAAATTTATATTTTGAAATAATTTTTGTGTTTTTTGTATTAATTCTGAAAACATTATTGGCATATTTAAAAATTGATTATTAAAAGGAATATTTTGAATCTTTTTTTCAATCATTTTCATTTTTTTCACTTTATTTTTTTTTAAAATATTTTTTCCCTAAATTAAAATTTAAAAATTAATATTATGAAGTAATTTAGTATATGTTAAATGTTGGAAAAATTCCACCTCATTATTTAAATTTCTTAAAAGATGAAGAAATAGAAATAACAAATTTTGAAAGTAGTAATTTAAAATACAAAGATGAATATGATAAAATAATTGTTCATTTTCCTTATTGTAATAATTATATTAAAATTCAAATTATTTTTGATAACTTAAATAATACATCTCCTCCTGATTTTATTGTAATAGACAAATCTACTTATTATATTAATTATTATCAAATAATTAAAAATTTTTCTTTTAGAAATAGTTATTCTTTATATTTTGCTCTTTATAGAATTAAAATCGCATATTCACTTCAACAAGAAAAAAGATTAGAACAAATAATACAAAATGTAAGAGATTCTCGTTCTAAACCAGATAAATTTAGAACAGGAGAAATTGGAAATAAATTAGAATTATTTGATTCAATTGAAACAATATTATTTTATATTAAAAATGAACTTACTAATTATAAAGTAATATCAAAATATTTATTAAATGTTGATATATTTCTTGATTATAGAGATAATTTATATGCTCATTTTATTGTTATGTCATATCCTTTAGATATTTATATCAGAGCAAAACATATTAAAAGAGTTCCTTTTATTAATATTTGTATTCCTTTAGATAATTTAGATATGAAATTTTGGATGGAATTAAAATTACCTAATTATTTTGGAAGAGATTCTTTAAATTTATTACATGAAAGAGAAGAAATTTCAAATTTTCAAACTTATATTAAGGGATTTGAATCATATATTATTAAAGAAATTAAAAGATTTAATTTTAGGCAACAAATGATTGAAAATATACTTCAAATGGATTTTGGATTTCCTTTAGAAATTGATACTAAAAATTTTAGAAAATGTACAATTTTATTTCATTATAAAAAAGTTGAAAATAATAAAAAATCTTCAGTAAATTTTATATTAAATTTCTTATTTGAAAATGATGAAAAAGGAATTTTTGAATTTCAAGTTTTAGATACTTTAGTACTTGAAATATTAATAAGAAGAAAATATGAATATTTCATAAATGAAAATGCCCAAATTGCAAAAATGAATTTAAAGATAGCATCTTCTTTAAAATCATGTATAAATAAAGGATTTTAATTTTTAAATAATTTTAAATGAATAATTCTTTTAATAACTAATTAATAATTATATTTTCTATGTAGAAATTATTTATATTTAATTTAATAATAATTTTTTAGTTTTAATATTTTTATTAACACTTAAATTTTTTTTTCTTTTTGAAGAATTATTAATTGTAGAACAACAAGTATTTAAATTTCCAGAATCATTTTTATTTTCTCTTACTCTTTTTCTATTTGATAACTTTGGAGTTTTATTTATTTCATCTTCACCATTTCCAGAAGGATTTCTTATAATTTTCATAATACCATTTATAATTGAAATATTAATGTATTCTGTAATAAAAGGACAATTATAACACATTAAATGAGGCATAAATTTATTATATATATTATAACAATTTAATTTTTCATTTTCATTTTGTGAATAATCATTTTGATTCATATTTAATTTATTTAAACATCCAATACATCGACATAAATTTCCACATTCTTTTCCCATTTTAAAACATTCACAATATTTTTTTAAACAATTTGATTTTGTACAATTACATATAATATTATCTTGAGTTAAACTTGGTTTATTTATTTTATTGTCTTCTCTTTCTTTTTTATTTTTAGGAGTGTTCATACAATTAATACATTCACATCCTTTGCAAAATTTTCCATTTGCATAACATAAACAATATTTTTTAATACAATTTGTTTTAGTACAAGTACAACAAATTTTATTATTTACTAAACTATTTTGATGTAAATTTTTATTATTATTAATAGTTTTATTTAAGTAAATTTTTTCAAAAGTATTTGATTTTTGAATATTTTGATTAATAATATTGTTAAAATATGAATTTTTATTATTTTCAAGTTCATTAAAATTTATACTTTTACCTTTAATTTCTTCTTTATTTTTATATTCATTGCTTTTTTTATTTGAAGAAAGTTCATTTAATCCTATATTTAAATAAAGTTATAAAAATACTTTCATAAGGAAAATCTAATCTAATATTCATTGGATTTAAAGGACTATTTTCAAAATCATTTTTAAGCGGGGTATCTCGGAAATGAAGTTCTTTTATTGGTGAAATGATTGAAGTTTCTCCTTCAAATAATTTTCTTGGTGATATATCTCTATAAATATAAAATAAAATGTTTTACAAAGAAAATAAACTTTGTTTATTCTTTTTATTTTCACTTTTCAAGTTTTTTAAATCTGAACTATGTAAATTTGATAAATTTAAATTTTTTTGATTTGAAAAAAAATCTTGTCCAATTATATTATAATAAGAAAAATTCTTTATTTTATCAATTGGTGTACTTTTAAATGAGTTATTGTTCATGTACTTTTTCTTTGTTTTTTTGTCTTTTTATTAAATTAAAATTGTTAAATATTCCAATAAATCATAAAATTATTCATTATTATTTTTAATAATTTTTAAACATAATTTTTTATTATTATTTTTGATGTTAATTTTAAAAACTGATGGTTCTTATAAAATTATTAAAAAATTCTAAAACATAATTAAAAAAGCCATATTATATTTAAATAATACTTTTTTATTATTTTTAACTAAAATGAAATTAACAAAATAATTAAAAATATTTATCAAAAATATTTTTGCTTTATCTTTATAGTATTAAAATATAATGTATCTTCTATGAGATGAAAAAATCAATTTATATTAGAAGATAATAAAATAATAAAAAAAATTAATATGAAATATTATTTTTATTCTTTATATAATGATTAATTAAAAAATATTTAATTATATTGAAATTTTTTTGATTCTTTTCAAATTTATATTTTCATTTTTATTAATATCATTTATGTTTAATTTTTTTATAGATTTTGATTCATTTAAAATTTTATATAATTTTAAACTTCTATCTTTCATTTTATTAAAAACTTCTTCCTTATTTAATATTATTTCTTTTTTTTTAGGTTCATTTAAATGACTTTTAATTTTTTCATTAATATTATCTAAATTCAATTCTAGAGACAAATAATTTTTGTTTGAATTTACTAATTTTTGATTTTCATTTTTAAAAATATTAAATATAATTTTAGGTAAAATATTTTCTTTTTGGGAGTAACTTTGTTTATTATTATATTTATTATTAAATCTTTTATGATTCCATAAAGATTTATTATATGAAAATAAATTTATAAAATCCATTTTTTTAATGTTATTTTTGTATTCTCTTAAAATTTTTACTTTAAAAATAAGTTTATTTGCATTTTTATAAAATGATAATTTTTTTATGTCATTTTCTTCATCAAAAAAATTTAAATTTAAAGAATTTAATTTTAACAAATTTGTATCATTATTCAATTGTTTTTTATCGTTTTCATTATAAGAATCGTTTAAAAATTTATTAGACTTTGTTTTTACTAAATTATATATTTTTTCATTATTATCATTATTATAATCTATTTCAAAACTTTTATATAAAGAATTATTTTTATTAATTTTATTAGTATTAATAAATTCTGATCTTCCTTCATTTATTTGACTTAAATCTTTTTTATTTTTTTCTCCAGAAAAATTTAAATTAATATTTTTATTTAATTCATTGGTTGAATAATAATTTCTCAAACCTTCACAAAAATCACTTTTAGTTAAATACTCTTGATTATTTTTATCCAATTTTACAACAAAATCTTTAAGATTAAACCTTTTAATTTTATAATTTTTATCATTTGAACTTAATAAAACACATAATTTTTCAATATAATTTCTATCTAATTGTTTTTCAAATGAAAATTTTTTATTTAAATTTGATGATTTTATATTTATTTTATTAACTATCTTTGAATAATTATTATTTAACTTATTTGTAGTTTCATTATTATCAACTAAACATTGATTCACAAACAATTTATTTTTCTAAAAGTTAAAATTTTAATACTTTCAAAGTATACAAACTTTTTTGACAATCCTGAAAATTATTCACTTTCATATAATAAAAAAAATTATAAAAAATATTAAAAAATAAAAAAAAAACAATTTTAAAATAAAAAAAAAAAAAACGAAAAATTCTCTTATAATTATTTTTTAATTTTATCACTCCAACTCTGAATAATTTTCTCTGAATTTTCTTTATTAAACCCAGAACCTTTCATTTTTTGAACAAGATTCCTTCCATCAGTATCAATTAAATTACCTTTATTATCAAAAATAAGAAGAGCAGGAATACCATTAATTCCAAAAGCTTCAGAAATAGTATTTCTCATTTCATTATCAAAAGGAATAGTCAACCAAGGCATATTATTATAATATTCATCAAAACTTTTTGAATCTCTATCACATGATACAAAAATTATTTCTATTTGTTTTTTTTCTTCATTTACTTTTTTATAAAATTCTGATAAAACTGGGGTAAAACCTCGACATGGAGGACACCAATGTGCTGAAAAATATAATCCTATTATTGGACTTTCTGTTACTTTTGATAATGCTGTTATACCAGATTTAGATTTTAATTCTTGAGGAAGAAGATCTAAGAGAATTGAGGAATCCATTTTTATTTTTTTTTTATAGGGCTTTATTTAATTATTATTTTTTGGAGAATTTAATATTTTTTTTTAATATTTAAAAATTTGTTTTTTATAATGATTTTTTTTTTTTTATTTATTTTTAGTAAATTGTTTAATTTTATAATATTAAAAACAAATTATTAGTTGGATAATAGTAAATAGTCTTATAATTCACTATATAATAAATAAATTGACTTTATTTTATAATATAATGAAATCAATAAATAAAATTTGGATATTAAATAACTTTTAATAGGAATTATATTTTATTAAAAATAAATCCAATTATATTTTATTATTAAAAAGTATAAATCTAAGTTTTAATAAAAAATATTTATTATAGGTTCTAAACTAATTCATTATATTAAAACTTCAAATATATATAAGTTAAATTTTATTTTTTCAATAAATAATAACAATTTTAAATAAACAATCATTAATTTTAAAAATATTTTGAAATAAAATAAATATCAAATTATTATCATAGAAAAAATTGATACACTTGGAAAAATATATAATATTAATTTATAATTCATTTGAAAAAAAAGTTTTAAATTATTTTTTAATTAATTCAAACTTATATATTGGAATAATGGGAGTTTGTCAAAAACCAACTAAACCAGGAAAAAACAATCAAAATTATATAAAACCAATTTTTGGTAGAACTATATCTCAACAACTTCACACTTCAACATATTATGAAGGTCAATTTAAAAGAATAAAAGAAATACAACAAAATATGATAGTTAATAAACTATTAAAAGAAAAAGAAAAGAAATTAGAAAAAAAAAGAACTTTATTAGAAAAAAATAAAGAAGAAAATATAGAAAATGAAAACAAAGAAGAAGAAAATATAGAAAATGAAAAAAAAAATGATGACAAAAATCTTTTTGAAAAAAGAAGACAAAGTTTTAAAAAAAGAAGAATTGGTTCAATGCAAGTATCAATAAAATCAAGTGAAGGATTAATTTTTAATTTTAATAATTTAGAAGATGAAAATGATAAAAATATAAACACCGAAAATTTTCAAAGAGGAAAGAGAAAAAGTTTAACTTTAATAGAAAAAATGAAATTTGGTGATACATTATTTAAAGATGAAGTAAGTTTAAAATTATCAAATCAAACATTAATAGAAGAAACAGAAGGAATACCAAATAAAAAATATAAAGTAATATCAAAAATAGGAAATGGAAGTTATGGTACACTTTTTTTAGTAAATAATAGTCAATTAAATACAATGGCAGTTCTTAAAAGAATTGATAGAAGAATTTATTTACTTGATGATTCAGTTCAAGCAGAAATTGATATAATTAAATTATTAGATCATCCAAATATTATTAGAATGCATGAATGTATTATTTCTCCTAAATATTTATATATTATTAATGATTATTGTCCTTGTGGTGAATTATATTTTAATAATAAAAAACCTTTAAATGAATATCAATTAGCTTTTATTTTTTTTCAAATTTTTAGTGCTTTAATTTATTTACATAATAATAATATTATTCATAGAAATATTAAAATTGAAAATATATTAATAAGTGATATTGAAAAAGATCCAATTTCAAATATTAAATATTTTTATATTAAAATGATTGATTTTGGAGGAGCAAAATTTTTTGATGAAACTGGATTAGATAATGAAAATATAAAAAATCTTTTATATGTTGCTCCAGAAGTTTTAAAAAGAAAATATAATGAAAAATGTGATATTTGGTCAATTGGTGTTTTATTATATTTATTAATAGTTGGATCTTTCCCTTTTGAAGGTGGTAATCCAACTGAAACATTGAATAAAATTAGAAAAGGAAAATTTAATACAAATAATGAAAAATTTTTAAAAAGTTCAGAAGAAGTACAAGATTTAATAAAACAATTATTAGAAGTAAAAGTTGATAAAAGATTAAGTTCAAAAGAAGCAATTGAGCATCCTTGGTTTAGTAAATTTGATGCTCATTTAATTTATAAAAATCTTGAAGAAGAAATAATAATTAAATTAATAAATAGAATAATTACATATAAAATTAAAAATAAATTACAACAAATTGTAATTGCATTTATTGTACATAATATTAATGAAGATAATGAAAGTAGAAATATTCAAAAATTATTTAGAATATTTAATACTAATAATGATGGTTGTTTAACAAAAAATGAATTATATATTGGATTATGTAAATATAAAGATGAGAAAGATATTAGTAAAAATATTGATGAGATTTTTAAAATTATTGATAAAGGAAATCAAGGTTATATTCAATATGAAGAATTTTTATGTGCTTGTTTAGAAAAAGATAAAATTTTATCTGAGAAAAATTTATTATATGCTTTTAATTTTATTGATAAAGATAATATTGGAAAATTAACTATTGATAGTATTAAAAGTTCTTTTGGTTTAAATGAAGATGAGATTTCTGATAGTGTTTTTAAAGATATTTTTAAAGAATTATCACATGAAAATAATGATGAAATGAATTTTGAGGAATTTAAAATATTGATGTTTGAAAAGGAATAAATGTAATATAAAAAAATTTACCTATTTATTTGTACTATATAAAATAATATAAAAAATTTAACAGATTAATTTAATTCTTAATTATTAATAGAATAAAATGACATTTTATTTTATTAATTTCGTTTAAAATATTTAAAATAATAATTTGGTTTATAATAATAAATAATTTTTCAAATATTTCAATTATATTTTTAATTATTTATAAAAGAAACATAAAATATAAAAATATTATAAATAAAATCATAGAAAAAAAAAGCAAATCTAAAAAACTCAATTTCCCTTTTAAAAAATTAAAATTCCCAATAAAACTAAAATTTAAAAACTCCCTATCCCTTAATTATTAATATACTCAAATAAAAAAAAAAAACCAAAATAAAAAAAATATGAAAAATAAAATTGTCTTCAATTTACGATTTCGAAATAACAACAAGAAAAAACGAAAAAATCCCATTAAATAATTATAAAGGAAAAGTAATAATAATAGTAAACACAGCAACAGGATGTGGATTTACACCTCAATACGAAGACTTAGAAAAAATATATGAAAAATATCATGATAAAGGATTAGAAATAATAGACATTCCATGTAATCAATTTAGAGAACAAGCACCAGGTTCTGATGAAGAAATTCATTCATTTTGTCAATTAAAATATAAAACTAAATTTGATCAAATGAAAAAAAGTGATGTTAATGGAAAGAATCAATTACCTTTATATAAATTTTTAAAATCTAAACAAGGATTTAAAGGATTTAGTGGAATTAAAGGATTTTTCTTTTCTGGGATTATGAAAATTTTTGGAAATTCTAATGAAGATGAAAATGATATTAGATGGAATTTTACTAAATTTATTGTTGATAGAAATGGAAATGTTGTTCAAAGATTTGAACCTACTACTAGTATGGATGATGTTGAAAAATTTGTTGAACAACTTATTTAAGATATATTACGGTTTTTTTAATATTTTTTTGTAATATTTTGATTTTATTTTATTTGAGTTAAAAATATGGTTTTTATTTTTTTTTTTAAGATTTTTTTATATTGAGTGTTTACTTTTTTTTTTGTTTTTATTAAGTTTTCATTTAATCATGTATTTTGACATTGTGAAAGTTTAAAATAAATAATTTTTGTTATAAAAAGAACTTATATTTATCTTATATTTAAAATAAACAATTGTTTTATTTATAAATAATTATTTTCATTTATGAAATTATTTTTGCTTATAAAATACTTCAATTGTCTATTTTATAATAAAAAGTTTATATAATTACCTTTTTATTAATTTATATTTTTGCAGGACTTATAAATATATTTTGTTGAGGAGTCCAAATACTATTTTTATTTGAATCAATTTTTTTTTTTAAATGAAATGTAGTATTATTATTAAGATATTTTTTTAAAAAAATATCACTTAATGCTCCTAAAATAAAATAAGATGTAAATAATTTCTCCTCTGATAAAACTTTTATTCGAATATTTTCTAATTTAACAGAATAATGATTGTTTGAACAGCATAAATAAGCAGATAAAATTTGAATAGAAGATGGTCTCTTAATTATAATACTTTTTTGAATTCCAGAATTACCTTTTAAATTTAATTTTGAAAGATTACCTTCAATCAAATTATTAAATAAAGGAGAAGCATCTTTTATACTTTTCATATTATGATTTAATTTACTATTACTATTTAAACTTACATTAAAATTATTAAGATTTGACATTTTTTTTTCTTTATTACCATTAAAAATAATATCATCATTTATTATATTTGAATAATTTAAAATTTTCAAAGATTTAAATCCTCTTGTATTAGTTTTTCTACCAAATTTATCTATTTTTTTAGAAATATCATATGATAAATCATTAATTAAAGTAATTTTAGCAAATATATAATTTACAAAATAACCAATAATCATTAATAATTTACTAATTCCACTAATACTTGCTGAAATATCTTGTATTTTTTGATATGTTCTATCATAAATTGCCATTTGATTTTCCATCCAAAAATAAAAAGAACCATAAATACCAGAATCTGATTCTTCAATTGTGAATTTTTCATTAACATCAAATTTAAAAGAATTAATTTCAGAATTAGAATTAATTACAATTCCACTATGTGTAGTTAATTTCAAAGGATTTAAATTAAGATGATTAATAGTATATGACGAAAGAACAATTTGATTTCTTACTTTATTATAAAATCTATTTAAAGGATAATTATAATTTGTAACATCAATATATTGATCAATAAAATAAATACTAAAACTATAAGCATCAACACCTTTTTTATCAGAAGTTTTAATATCATAACAATTTGTTTTTCCTAATTCAGAATGATTTTGACATCTTAATAAAAAAACTCCATAAGTATTACCATTAGTATTTGAATTTCCATGTTCTAAAGTAGGAAATTTAAAATTTGAATCATTATAATTAATAATAGTTTTTGTTGTTTTATTATAAAATTTACTTATACAAAGTCCTTTATAATAAGAATTATTATAATCATCTAAATATTGAATTAATTTACCAATATGAATATTTGAACATGATTCATATATCCAATGATCATATAAAATAATATTTGAATTATCTTTTATAACATCATATTCTTCATTTATACCAATTATATTAAATACTCTATCATCATATAAAACATTAGTTTGTTCCCCTGTTACTATAAAATGGAATATTCCTGTATTATTAAATGAAAATGTTCCTACGTCGTAAATAAATTTATTATAAAAATATGCAGTTGGGTTTTTTTTTAATAAAAAATCCATTGCGAAAACTGCACTTAAAATTGCTATTCCTAAATATGTTATTATTGATAATATTCCTGAAATTGATGAAGAATGACGACTATATCCTCTATAATAAAGTGTAATTTCTGGTGAAAGACTATCTAAATTTTTTAACATTTTTTTTATATTTTAATATGTAATTATATCATTCCAAATTTGTTTTAAAAAAAATATTTTTTTATTATAATCTTTAAAATTATAAAGTAATTATTATAAATTAGAATTTTTATTATTTTTTAAAAAATAAAATTTTTATTATAATTTAGTAAATAAATTAAAAAAAGAAATTTTTTATTAAATAAATTTCAATTCTATTATTTAATTGTATTTTTTATTTATTATTTTTTTAAATAATTTTAATAATCATTAAAATATTTTTTTATATTTGAATTATAATAATTTTTATTATTTTTATATATTGTAAATAATATTTTTGAATGGTCAATATTAATTATTATTGAATTATTTATTAATTATTTTAATATATTTTGTAATTTTCATAATTATATAAGTAATTTCATAAATTTTTTAAACAAAAGTAATTGAAAATAATAAATATAAAAATAATAATAAAAATTAAAATTAAATTATAAATAATTAAAGGATAATATTATTAAATTATTGTAATAAAATATTAATTTTTAACTAATTGATTAAACATTTGTGTTAATAATTTTTGTTTATCATCATTTTTACATTGTTTATTAAAAACATCAATTGCCATATTTTTATGTTTATTAACAATATGTTCCAAAAATTCATTTTTACTACATTTAAAATTACATAAAGAACAAAAACAATCATATTCTAATAAATCTCTTTTTTCTTTTGCAAATTTAGACATTTTAAGTAAAGCAAGTGCAGTCATTACTTTATTAAATTTTGATTTTGTCATAACTTTAAAAGGATAAAAATCACATAAAGGACATTTATCAAAATTTTTTGTACATTTAAAACAAAATTCTGTTCTACAACTTATACATTTAACTGGATGAGAACATATATTAAAGCAAATAGGACACTTTTTATCTGAAATATTACTGAAAAATCCTGGATTTCTTGTATTTGTTGGAAATCTTTCCATTATTTAAAATTGAATAAATTGCATTTAAATATTAAATTGATATTTAAAACTAAATTAAATATATTAATTTTTTTAAGTTATTAATTTTAAAAAATGAAATTTTTTTTTAAATATTATTTTTATATAATTATTTTTATTTTTTAATATTTTTTTTTTAATTTTAAATATAAAAAAAAATAATTGCAAATATCAATTTTTCATCCCTATTTATAAAAACAATTATAATATATGTTAAGATTATAAATTATTAAATTATAAAAACATTATTTAATATCTATTAAACCTATTTTTAATAAAAATCTTATTTAATAAAGCTTTTTATTAAAAAAAAATAATTATAAATAAATGTCGAACCCCATTAAAGATAAAAATCAACCTATTGAAAATAATTATGAACCAAATTTAAGTTCTTTACCAATAAAATTTAGTATAAAAGAAGAATCAAATGTAAATATAATTTATGATAAAAAAATAAATGAAAAAAAAATAAATATTCCTTTAACATCTCAAACTCATGCTGCAACAAATGATATTATTATTGAAAGGGTTAATAATAATAATATTCTTTTTAATGATGATAATGAAAGTGGATGTGATTTAGCTCTTGGACTTTCTAAAACAAAATATATTTTAGATGATAATTTAACAAAAAAAGAAAAAAAAAAAAGAAAATATCAAAGAAAGAGAAATCATAATGATTTACATTTGGATAATATTAGAAGTAATTTAAAAAATAAATTTTTTAATTTTATTATTGTTTTTTTTAATGGTTTAATAAATTCTCTAATTGAAAATAATACACAAATTTTTAGAAAAATAAATTATAAAGATAAAAATAAAATAACAAAAAAACAACTTAATCTTCAATTTAATATGACTATGAAAGAAATTCTAGAATTGGATATTCAATCAAATTATACAAAAATTCATAGAACTCATAATAAAGAATTATTATCTCAAGTTTTAACAATTTTTCAGAATAATTATAATTATTATATATTTATTTTTAATATGAAATTATATGAGTTTTATGAAAATATATTTGTTAATGGGAATAGATTGGAATTAGAAAAAGAATTTAATCTTCCTAAAAATGCTTATTTATTAGATGAAACTATATTAAATTTAGATAAAAGTGATAGATATAAAGAATTATTTAAAAAAACTGCTTTAAATCTTCTTCAATTTTCACAAATAAAAAATTTTACAGAAAGCAACAATAAAGAAGATAATTATTCAAAAATAAAAAGTGAAAAAGATATTTTCGATAGTGTAATTAAAATGACGGATGAAAATAGATCAAATAGTTCAAAAGATCTTTCATATTTTGATGAATCTTATTTAAGAAAAAGATATAGGGAAGATATTTAAAACTTTTATTTTTAAAATTCAAATAAAACTAAAATTATATTTTAAAAAATAAAATTAATATAAATGGAAATTATGTATTAAAGTATGAGAAAAAGAAAATAAGATATTTTTTTAAAATATTAAATAAGATTATATGAATTATTTTTCAGTTTGTAAAAACAATTTATCAAACTTAAGAGAAGAAAAAAGGATAAAAAGAAAATTGATATATATAAATAAGTAATATATATATTTCTAGTTTTTTAAAATTATTAATTTATTGTTTTAAATTTTATGAATAATTATTTATTCCTTTATTGAAAAATCATTACAAAAAATTTTCAAATGAAATAATTAATTTAATTTAATTATTTTTGTTTAAAAATAAGTTTTAATTTATTTTTATATTAATATATTGAAATAAAATAAAAATAAACATATTTAAATTTAACTTATCATATCCATTTAAAGGGTTTATAAAATCAAAATAAATAATTTATAATATTATTAAATCAAAGAAATATTATTAAAAATAAATTTATAAAAAGAATATGTTCAATCAAATAAGGCATTATTTTTAATACTCTTTTGGTTACATGAAAAATAATAAAAAATATTTTTTTTAATATCTGGTTAATTTTTTAACAATAAATAATTAATTATTTTGAAATTTAATATTATTTAATAATTATTTATAAAAGATTATAATTCTTTTAAATCATAAAAAAATTAAAAATAAATCTTAAAACAATTTCTAAATCATTAAAATTTAACTCATTCTTAAAACATATAAAATCATAAATTAATATATTAAACTTTAGCTTTTATTAAATTATGATTAATAATGTCCAAAAAGGGTTAATTGATATTTACCAAAATTTACCAAAAGGATTTTATAAAGTAGAAGCAATTATAGGAAGAAGAATAAAATTTGGTAAAAAACAATACTTAATAAAATGGAAAGATTTTCCAGAGGAACAAGCAACATGGGAACCAATAAAAAATTTAGAAAATATTTATTGGGAAGTTGAAAAATATGATAGAGATTATCCTGAAGATAAAGAAATTAATATTTCTGATGATGAAAATACTATTAATAAATTTAAAACCAATAAATCAATATTTAAAAAAAGAAATATAAAAAAAAAGAATAATAATAAAAATATTAATAATGAATCTCAAGAATTTTTGAATAGGAAAGTAAAGAACCAAAAAATAAATTATAGTAAAATTTCTAAAAATAAAATTGAATTTAAAGAAATTATAGGTATTAGAAAAATTAAAGAAAATAATTTTTCAGTTTCTGTAAGATGTTTTGATAAAGAAAAAAAAAAAGAATTTAATTCTGAAGTAAGTTTACCAATTATTAAAAGAATTAATCCAAAATTACTTATTAATTTTTTAGATGAAATTCAAGAAAAAAATATAATTATTGAAATAATATAATAATAAAAATAAAGTTAAATAAAAATATTTATATTTTTTACTTATTTTTCCATAATAGATTATATTTAGAATATGAAAAATATAGAAAAAAGTTTAATCATGATTAACTTTTATTTTTTTTAAAATTATATAATATTTATTTAAAATTTGTCTAAATTGCCAAATTTAAAATTTTTATTTAACTATTTTTAATTCTTTTTTTCAATAATATAAAAAAATAAATATGAAAAATTAATTTATTTTTTTTTATGTATTTTTGAATGTTTTATTTTAATTATATATAATTACCCAAAAACATTCTAAATTAAAGAAATAATAAAATTAATTTTTTATTTTCATCAACAAATGTAATTGATAACTTTGTAAACAAAATAAAAAATGAATTTTAATAATAAATAATTTATATATATATAAAAAAATAATTTTTTATTTTACAATACAAAATTTTTAATTCAAAATTTTGCGAAAATAAAAAATTATTGTAAAATAATTACAAATTAAACTTAAATAAAATTATTAACATCATTATTACATGTATTAATATGAAATCGATCATCTTTATTCTTACATATAATATTGCAATATTTAGCTTTACCACATTTTTCACAAATTACAAAATCTTGTTCTAATTCTTCACCACAATAATTACAAAATTGATTTTCTTCATTTGTTTCAATATTATTTTCTTTTATTTCAATTTGATTATTACTTTCATTTATTTCTCTTTCATTTTCTTTTTGAATATTATTTTCATTTTCATTTTCATTTAAATTTCCATTTTCTTTTTCATTTGCTTCAATATTTTCGTAATTTTCATCATTTATTTTTCTATGTTTTGTTTTATTATTTTCATCTTCATTTTGTTTTCTTTTTCTTTTTTTCATATTAGTATCATTATTTAAATTAGATTGTGATTGTTTATTATTTTTAGTTAACATATTTAAATTAATTCCCTCAACATTATTTAATAATTCTGATTCATCAATTATTAAATCCATATTTTCTTTTAAATTATATACTTCATTTACAAATAAATCTTTTAATTTAGAATTTTTTTCATTATTATAATCAGATATTTTTTCTATAAAATTATTAACATCATCATCTATCATTCTTGAAATTCTATCTAATTGATATTTTTGACTAAAATAATTTTTAATAACAAAATTATCTTTTGAATAACCATTTGCAATATTTTTAAATTTTATAGATTCATAAAGTGATTTCTTATAATCAATAATATTTTCATCATTTAAATTTTTACCATCTCTTATTTTAATAACAAAATCTTTAAAATTTTCACTTCTATCATCAAGAGTTTCTTTTTTAAAAATATATCTTTCATCTCCTTTTAATCCCATATGAATTTTAGATTCAACAACAATTATAACATTATTTAATATTGTATCACCTAAATCTTCTAATTTTGTATTTTGACCAAAAATATCTAAAGAAACTCCTGGAAATTTTAATTCTGAATAAATATTATTTTTAAAATCTTTATTTAAATCATCTAAAAAATGTTGATATGTTTTATCTTTTAAAATCCATAATCTTAAATCTTCTGCATTTTTTCCTTTAAAATTTGATATTATTTCTTTTATTTTATCCTTTACTCTTCTAATTGTAAATGTATGAGAAACATATAAATATCTTGGTGAATCAACAATAAATGGAATAAATTTTTGATTTTTTGATTCTGATTTAAAATTACTTCTTATTATAATAATATTTAAAGTTTTTAATTTTGCTTCAACTAAAATTTCTAAAATTTGAGGATTTGAATGTTGTAAATTATTTTCATATGAAGATAAATTAATTGGTTGTTGAGTAAATAATTCTCTATTTAAATTATATCTTCTTATTTCTTTTCCGCCATAAATATATTGAAAAAATTTCCATATATCTCTTGTAACTACTAAATAATCTTTTCCATAAACATATTTTTCATCAATATTATAATTATAGTTACTTTCTCTATTTTCAAAATTATAATATGAAGCTTTTTTATCATATAATAAAAATTTATTTGTAATACTTCCAGGATAATTTTCACTATTATCAGTAAGGAAAAGTGAATTAAAATAATTATGTATATTCTTTTTTATTTTAGGATTTTTTTTTAATTTATCAAAAGTTTCTTTAAATGGAGTGTTTAATGGTCTAATTGGTAAAGAATTTATTGATAAATATTTTGAATGAAAAAACATATATTTATCAAAATTTACATATTTTTTCCATTTTTCAAACCATATATTACTTAAAATATAGAAACTTTTATCATTTTTATGCTTTGAAGTTTCATTCATATCATAAAATAAATTTGCAATATAAAATGCTTCATACATTAATTCATAATTAAATCTTGATTTTAATGAATTTATATGTTCTTTCCTAAAAGATTTAATTGACATATCTCTATTTTTATTTTTATAGCTATTATGATTTTGTGAAGAATAATGAGAATGCATAATTTTAATTATTAATTAAAAATTTGCTTAAATTAATTTAGAAAAAATTTAAAGAAATATTTATTTTAAATTAAAATGGAAAACTTTTATTTCAAAATTATAAATATTAAAGTAAAATATTTTTATTATTATTTATTTTAATAAAGGTTTATATAAATTATATCAAATATTTATTTTAATTATATAAAAAAATTAAAATTTTTTGTTTTGTCACTAATAAAATATAAAAATTAATTATTTAATAAAAAAAAAATAAATAATAATAAATCAAAAAAATTTTTTAAATGAATAAAGAGAAAAAATTCACTAATGCTCAATTATATTTTAAAAAAATAAAAGATCAAACTCCAAGCAAAATAAAATCATATAGTAAAAGTTTATTAGATAATTCACAAAAACAACTGTCCAATAAAAATAATCTATCATCTCAAATATCAGTTAAATCATCTTTTTTTTCTTCTCCTCAAAAAAAATTATTTCAAACTGATAGATCAATGTCATTTATGGATGATCCAGAAATTGATAAAGAAATTATTAATTTATATAAACAATATTTTATTTCAAAAAATTCTAGAAAACAAAGTCAACAAGATTTTAACTTAATGAATAATAGATTACATAAACTTGAAAATGAAGAAGAAAAAGTAAAAGAAAAAAAAATAAATTATATAAATAATTTAAAAAGAAAAGAAAATATTCAATTTCATAAATTAGAAGAAAAAGAATTAGTGAAAAAAAATAAGGAAAAAATTGCAATTCAATTAAAAAAACATAGAAAAGAAAATCAAGAATATAGAAGTGAAAGAAATAAATGTTTAAAAAATTTTAGAAATGATGTTGCAAAAAGTAAATTAAATATAATATCTAGAATAAAAAATGAAAGAAAAAAAATGTATAATAATTATATAAACCAAGAAAAGAAAAAATTTAATGAAAAAAAAAATATGATAAAAAATATAAATAAACAAAGAGCTTTAAGTCAGGAAAATAAAAGAATAAATGAATATGAAAAGAAAATAATATTAAAAAAACAATTATTAAAAAAAATTCAACAAGAAGAGGAGAAAAAAAGAATTATTGATTTTGGAATCAATCAATGTCAAAATCAATCTTTAGAAATTATTGAAAGAATAAGAGATTTAAATAACTATATAAGTTAATTTTTTTATTTATAAATATTAAATTAATTTATAAAATATTTATTTAAAATACAATATTTTTTTTAATTTCTCTAATAAGAAAATATTAAATTATAATACCTTTATAATTATCATTTTTATTATACCTAGTATAATTGAAAAAAATAATAAATACTAATTATCTTTATTACTTACTAAAAAAAATAATTGTATAATTAAATTTCAAATTATAAAAACATTTTGACAAATTTTGGATTTGTAAAAAATAATTCTTAAATCTAAAATCTAATCATATCTATTTTTATATTTTGATAATTTAATAAAAAATTTTTTTCTTATATTGTAATAGTTAATTATATTTTAGTTTTTTTCATTATTTTTTATTTAAATAGAAAAATGTTATAAAAAGTTTAAAAAATTTTGATAATTATGTGACTAAAAAATTAAAGAATTCATTAATAGTTTTAATTATT
>JAEEGK010006369.1_pt1 | contig 28433 bp, 24 predicted proteins | sample 8958771 | NCBI WGS metagenome assembly JAEEGK01 (sample SAMN16246547, study PRJNA631951) | gut metagenome | biome: gut microbiome; feature: rumen; material: SC-attached | host: Bos | place: Iran: Karaj | collected 2018-10 | reverse complement strand
CGAAACCGTAAGCATCCTGAGAAACGCAAATTGGGTGCATCTACGATATCACAACAGACTGCCAAGAACGTTTTTCTGTGGCCGGGTCGTTCGTGGGTGCGCAAGGGATTTGAGGTGTATTTCACAGCGCTTATAGAGCTGATGTGGCCTAAGGAGAGAATTATGGAGGTGTATCTCAACTCGATCGAGATGGGCGACGGCATATATGGAGCCGACGCTGTGGCCGAGGAACACTTCGGCACCGATGCACTGAGTCTTACCAAGGCACAATGTGCTCTGATAGCGGCTACACTGCCAAATCCAAGGAAATTCTCGAGCAAGAATCCTTCGGGCTATATGCTGAAGCGACAGGCCAGGATTATGCGCGAGATGAAGTACGTAGACAAGTTGAATAAGGATTAAGCCCTTAGCTCCCAAAAGGCGACAGCGGCTGCTGCTGCCACATTGAGTGAGTCGACCTGGTGCGACATAGGTATGCGCACGCTGAAATCGGCATCGGCGATGGTTTGTTTCGGCAGGCCATCGCCTTCTGTTCCCATAATAAATGCCAGGCGCTGCTGCTCCTTGAGTATAGGGTCATCAAGCGATATTGACTTATCAGTAAGAGCCATCGCTGCGGTTCGATAGCCCAGTTGGCGTAGGGTATCGTAGCTGTCGAGCCATGTCCATGGCACCAGAAATACCGATCCCATTGATACACGTACGGCACGGCGGTTAAGCGGGTCGCAACTGCTTCGGGTAAGCAGCACGGCGTCGATGCCCAGTGCTGCGGCGCTACGGAAGATAGCACCTATATTGGTGGTGTCTACCACGCCGTCGATAACAACTATGCGGTGTTTCTTATCGGCAGGTATGCGGGCCAGTACATCGGCAACCGGTTGTTCGACAGGACGACGCATGGCACAGAGCACGCCGCGGGTTAGGGTATAGCCAGTGAGCTGGGCCAGCAGTTCGCGGTCGCCGGTATATACGGGTATATCATCGGGGCAGGCAGTTATTATGTCGGCTGCATCGCCGGTGATATGGCGGCGTTCGCACAACAGGGCCTGGGGCTGATAACCAGCCTGAAGGGCCACACGGATAACCTTAGGACTCTCGGCGATGAAAAGGCCTTTTTCTGCGTCGAGCTTATTGCGGAGCTGAGCCTCGGTGAGTGTGCTAAACATCTCTATTCCAGGCTCTTGTAGTGAATGTATTTCAGTAATCATTTAGTATAGAAATCAATTAATCGTTCGAGCCATTGCTGGCAGACCATACAGAATTCGGGTTCCTCGTTGGTGCGCATACGGCAGTTCTCGTATCCACGCCAAACACCCTTGCTAAGGTAACCGCCGCCCTCGATGAAACCAGCTTTTCCTTCGCGTATCAGGTTCTCCCACTTCCCGGTGAAATCGTGCTTTGTAGTAAGGTTGGGCTCCCAGGGCTCGGTGTCGGCAAAGTACATAGGGTCGTCGTCGCCATACGGGTACTCGTCGCCCAGACCTCCGAAGGAATGGCCGAATTCGTGAACTACCACAGGACGGAAGTTAGGCCCGTGGGTATAGGTGAGGTTATAGGAATTATAGATTCCACCGCCACCATAGTGGTCGGTGTTTACCAATACGATGATATGCTCGTAAGGTGTGCCTGCCAACACGTCGTGCAGACGCTTTAGATGCAGTGTGGTGAGGTATCGGTCGCTATAGAACGTGTCGAAGTGTGAGCCCAGTGCGGTATTCTGCCAAATGCCCTTGCTGGGCTGGCTGGTGCCGCTATCTACAGATGGCGATTCTACAGCCACGATGTTGAATCTGTCCTTGAGATGCTTGAACGGCTCGTGCTGGAACAATGACTCGATAGCTGTACGGCAATCCTCAAGATAAGTTGCCATTTCATCGTTGCGATAGCCCTCGGCCACAAAGGCTACGTGGATGCAGTGAGATGTGTCGGCTGCCTGTAGCAGTGTGCAGTAGGGCGTAGTTGCGATGGCGTCGGTGCGGCGGATAAGGATATCCTTAGGATCTACGTGGTGTGTCATCGAGGCTACTGTTCGCATGTGGTAGTCGTATAGTTCTACGGTGATATCGACCGGCTGTTTGGGGTATGGTACCAGAAACACATTCTCGAATGATTTCTGTGTACGCTTGGCTTCGTCGGTAGCAATCCACTCCTGAAACAGGGTAGAGAACGAGTTGCGATAGATGGTGTCGCTGCTTGCTGCCGAACAGACTATTACCTGCCCATTGCCGGCAAGCGGCACTTCGGCCAGATGCTGGCGTTTGCCGTACCATCGCGGCATAGATACCAGCTCATCGAGGTAGATGTTCTGCTGGGTATTGTTGCCGGCAAAGATATAGTCGAGACGCAGTGTGCGATCCTCGAAATAATCGGTAAATCGCTGGGCGTGTATGTAGGCTGCTGAAATCAGTAAGCAGCTGATTATTAGATACTTCTTCATAATTCGTTAATTAAATTCTTGATATAGCTACGCTCCCAATCGCGTAGGTGGTAGCGCTGGTCATCGTATTGCATCAGGTCGAGGTCGAGGGTTACTATTCCGTCCTCGTTGTGTGTGCGGCCCTGACGTTTCTCCAGTTCCTTAAGTACCTCGCTTAGCAGCTCTGGCCCCAGTGCTGTAGTGCCTTCACAGAGTTGGTTTAGATAGGGTTCTTTACGCAACGAGTTTACTGGCTCGGTGTAGATGGCACGAGTGAATCGCACCTCGGTGAGCAACTGGGTGATTTGCTGGCGTGCTGCCTCCAGATTAGCCTCGTGATTGATATTCGAGGCCAGACTGATGATGATGTGATGTAACCTTTGTGTCATAACGAATGCAAAGGTACGAATAAGCGAGCAAAAATCCAAATGTTTTCAAAAAAATCCGTATGAATGGACATTAATAGAAAAATAATCAGTATCTTTGCAACGTCAATATATATAATAAGGTGTAGTAAACTATCAAAAGATGTCGAAAACTGATATGTTGAGTTGACAAAATGAAAGAAAAACGGGAAATATTGTGAATTTCTGCTTAAATATTTGGTGGAATGAAATAAAAAGTGTAATTTCGCAGCGCCAAATTAAGGAAAAGAAGGCAAAAGAACAAAATAGAAATTTAAACCATTTATAAAATAAACAATCAAATGAAGAAGTACAACTTTAACGCAGGTCCATCGATGCTTCCACGCGAGGTTATCGAAAAGACCGCTCAGCAGTGTCTTGATTTCAACGGCTCTGGTCTCTCACTGATGGAGATTAGCCATCGTGCAAAGGACTTTCAGCCTGTAGTAGACGAGGCTGTAGCTCTCGTAAAGGAACTCCTTAACGTTCCTGAGGGTTACTCAGTGATTTTCCTTGGTGGTGGTGCCAGTCTGGAGTTCTGTATGATTCCTTATAACTTCCTGATTAAGAAGGCTGCTTACCTGAACACTGGTGTTTGGGCTAAGAAGGCTATGAAGGAAGCTAAGCTTTTCGGTGAGGTAGTAGAGGTGGCTTCTTCGGCCGACGCTAACTATACCTTCATCCCTAAGGATTGGACAGTTCCTGCTGATGCTGACTATCTGCACATCACAACAAACAATACTATATATGGTACTGAGATTCGTAAGGACCTCGACGTTCCCGTACGTCTGATTGCCGATATGTCATCTGATATCTTCAGCCGTCCTGTTGACGTAGCTAAGTATGATGCTATCTACGCTGGTGCACAGAAGAACCTGGCTATGGCCGGTGTTACCATTGTTATCGTTAAGGACGATGCTCTGGGCAAGGCTCCACGCGAGATCCCAACAATGCTCGACTACCGCACACACGTAGACAAGGGCTCTATGTTCAATACTCCTCCTGTAGTTCCTATCTACAGCGCTCTTGAGAATCTGCGCTGGATCAAGAAGATGGGCGGTGTAGAGGCTATGGATAAGCTGGCTCAGCAGCGTGCTGAGATTGTTTACGGCGAGATCGACCGCAACAAGATGTTCGTAGGTACAGCTAAGGCTGAGGACCGCTCACTGATGAACATCTGCTTCGTAATGGCTGATGAGTACAAGGAGCTGGAGAAGGACTTCCTCGACTTCGCAGTATCAAAGGGTATGGTTGGTGTTAAGGGTCACCGTTCAGTTGGTGGTTTCCGTGCATCTTGCTACAACGCTCAGACCATCGAAGGCTGCAACGCTCTCGTAGCTTGCATGAAGGAATTCGAAGCAAATCATTAATACATTAAAGATTGAATCTTTATGAAAGTATTAGTTGCAACAGAGAAGCCATTTGCAGCAGCTGCTGTCAATGGTATCAAGGCAGAGATTGAGGCAGCCGGCAATGAGCTGGTTCTGCTCGAGAAATATACAGAGAAGGCTCAGTTCCTGGCAGCAGTTGCTGATGCTGATGCGCTGATTATCCGTAGCGATAAGGTTGACGCTGAGGTGCTCGACGCTGCTAAGCAGTTGAAGATCGTAGTTCGTGCCGGTGCTGGTTACGACAACATCGACCTGGCTGCAGCCACAGCTCACAACGTAGTAGCTGAGAACACTCCTGGTCAGAACTCTAACGCTGTAGCCGAGTTGGTATTCGGTCTGCTGGTTATGGCCGTTCGTGGTTTCTACAACGGTAAGAGTGGTAGCGAGCTGCTTGGTAAGAAGCTGGGTATTCTGGCTTTCGGTAATGTAGGTCGCAACGTGGCTCGTATTGCTAAGGGCTTCGGTATGGAGGTTTATGCTTACGATGCTTTCTGCCCAGCAGAGGTTATCGAGGCAGCTGGCGTACACGCCGTAGCTAATCAGGACGCTCTGTTCGAGACTTGCGATGTAGTGTCTCTGCACATCCCTGCAACACCTGAGACCAAGCAGAGCATCAACGCTGCTCTGGTAGGCAAGATGAAGAAGGGTGGCGTGCTGGTTAACACAGCCCGTAAGGAGGTTATCAACGAGCCTGAGCTGATTAAGCTGATGGCTGAGCGAGAGGACCTGAAGTTTGTGACCGACATCATGCCTGATGCTAACGATGAGTTTGCTAAGTTTGAAGGTCGCTACTTCTCAACTCCTAAGAAGATGGGTGCTCAGACAGCCGAGGCTAACATAAATGCCGGTATCGCTGCTGCTAAGCAGATCAATGCATTCTTCAAGGACGGAGATACAAAGTTCCAGGTGAACAAGTAATTATTGCAAACATATGGTGCACAGGAGGGTTTAGCCCTACTTGTGCACTATTGTGTTTTAAAAGTTATACATATTAATCATGGCTATTATTAAACCATTCAAGGGTATTCGCCCCCCAAAAGACCTGGTAGAACAGGTAGAGAGCCGTCCATACGACGTGCTCGACAGCGAAGAGGCGAGGGCAGAGGCTGGTGATAACGAGAAGAGCCTCTATCACATCATCAAACCAGAGATTGACTTCCCCGTAGGCACATCAGAGTATGATCCTCGTGTGTATGAGAAGGCTGCCGAGAACTTCCAGAAGTTCCAGGATAAGGGTTGGTTGGTACAAGATGCTACCGAGCATTATTACATCTACGCACAGACCATGAACGGCAAGACTCAGTACGGACTGGTGGTTGGCGCTTATGTAGACGACTATATGAAGGGCAACATCAAGAAGCATGAGCTTACCCGTCGCGATAAGGAAGAGGACCGCATGAAGCATGTTCGTGTAAACAATGCTAACATCGAACCTGTATTCTTTGCTTATCCCGACAACGCTGTGCTCAACGAGCTGATTATGCGTTATGCTGCTACTGAGCCAGAATATGATTTCATTGCCCCAATCGATGGCTTCCGTCATCAGTTCTGGGTAATCAATGATGACAAGGATATGCAGACTATCACCGAGCAGTTTGCCAAGATGCCAAGTCTGTACATCGCTGATGGTCACCACCGTAGTGCTGCTGCTGCTCTGGTAGGTGCTGAGAAACAGAAGCAGAATCCTAACCACAATGGTACAGAGGAGTATAACTACTTTATGGCAGTTTGCTTCCAAGCATCACAGCTTACCATTCTGGACTACAATCGTGTGGTAAAGGATCTGAACGGACTTTCGTCTGAGGAGTTCCTTGCATCGCTGCAGGTTAACTTCGAGGTAGAAGATAAGGGCACTGAGATTTACAAGCCTCAGCAGTTGCATGAGTTCTCGCTCTATCTTGACCAGCACTGGTACAGCCTGAAAGCTAAGGAGGGAACATACGACAATACCGACCCAATCGGTGTGCTGGATGTAGATATCTCTAGCCGACTGATTCTCGATGAGATTCTGAATATCGGCGACCTGCGCTCATCACAGCGTATCGACTTCGTAGGTGGTCTGCGTGGCCTTGGTGAACTGAAGCGTCGTGTTGACTCGGGCGAGATGCGTGCTGCTCTGGCATTGTATCCTGTATCAATGCAGCAGATTATGGACATCGCCGACAGCGGTAAGATTATGCCTCCAAAGGCAACATGGTTCGAGCCAAAATTGCGCTCAGGACTTGTAATCCACAAATTGAGCTAAGCCGATGAAGACAAAGCATATTCAATATCAGACTCAAGGCACTTGCTCGCAGTTGATAGATGTGACTGCCGATGAGAACGATGTGATACAGCAGGTGTTCTTTCTGGGTGGTTGCAACGGCAATCTACAAGGTATCAGTCAGCTGGTACGTGGACAGAAGATAGATGATGTGATACCCAGAATCAACGGCATCCGCTGCGGAGCCAAGGGTACGTCGTGTCCCGATCAGCTGTGCAGAGCTCTCGAGCAACTGAAGAATGCTCCTCTTGAGGATTAAGCATAAAAAGAAATAAGGCTCCGGAAATTCCGAAGCCTTATTCTTTTTTTAGCGGAGAGTGAGGGATTCAAACCCCCGATACCCGAAAGGGGTATACCGGATTTCGAGTCCAGCGCGATCGATCACTCTGCCAACTCTCCGATTAAGTGAAGGCAAACGAGCTCGCTCGGTTTGCTGAGCGTGAGGAGAGTGATACTTGTTTAACTCTCCATTGAGCGCTTTTGCATTTGCGAGTGCAAAGGTAATGCTTTTTTAGGAAACCACCAAATATTTTTTGTGGAAAATTCGATTTTTATTCGAATGACAGCTTCGAGAGTCGGTTACGTAGCTGTTCGGCTTCCGATTTGCGGATGCTGAGCTTGATTTCGCATGTATTATCATAGGTCTGCGAAACGATGCGTGGCTGCATCTCTTTTACTATTCGCATCACATCGTTCATCATCGGATAAGCAAACTGATAAGTGATGATTTCCTCAACCTGACGAGTTTCTATCTCTGAGTGAGCGATAGCATCGGCAGCAGCTTCGCGATAGGCTACTATCAGTCCGCTGGTACCAAGATTTACTCCACCGTAATATCTTACTACAACGATAAGTATATCGGTCAGTTCGTTAGAATTAATCTGTCCGAGTATCGGTTTGCCTGCTGTGCTGGATGGTTCGCCATCATCGTTGGCTCGGAACTCCAATCGCTCCGGGCCAAGCATATATGCATAGCAAACGTGGCGGGCATCGTAGTACTTCTTACGATAGCCTGCTATCAGGTCTTTGATTTCATCAAGTGATTGCACATGATGAGCGAAGGCGAGGAACTTGCTACGCTTCTCTGTGTAGTAGCCCTCGCCTTCGGTCTTAATTGTCTTATACTCGTCAATCAATGTTTAATGTTTAATCATTAATTATTATACTCCTGCCAAGACTTAATCTTAACCTCATCCAGACTCATAGCAGTGAATGCCTCGATGAATGCCTTAGCCAGACGAACATTAGTCATCAATGGGATGTTGTGGTCGATAGCACCACGACGAATCTTGTATCCATTGGTAAGCTCGCGGCTGGTGTGGTTCTTTGGTACATTGATAACCAGACCAACCTTGTGCTGACTGATGAGATCCATCACGTTATTATCGCCAGCCTCATCAGGCCAAGCTACTGCTACAGCCTTAACACCATTGTCGTTGAAGAACTTAGCGGTACCAGCCGTGGCGTAGATGGTGTAACCCTTCTTGGCCAACTGCTGAGCAGGCTCAAGCAGACTAACCTTACCCTTGGCACCACCTGACGAAATCAGTACGGCATCCTTAGGAATAGAGTAACCTGTGGCAATCAGCGAGTTGAGAAGAGCCTCGTTCAGGTCGTCGCCCAAGCAACCAACCTCACCTGTAGAACTCATATCTACACCCAGCACTGGGTCGGCATTCTGCAAGCGAGCAAATGAGAACTGACTGGCCTTAACACCGATGCGATCGATATCAAACTCGCTCTTGTCGGGCTTCTGATAAGGAGCATCGAGCATGATCTTAGTTGCAGTCTCGATGAAGTTACGTTTCAGAATCTTAGATACGAATGGGAACGAACGGCTGGCACGCAAGTTACACTCGATAACCTTTACCTCGCGGTTCTTAGCCAGGAACTGGATATTGAATGGACCAGAGATGTTAAGCTCTGCAGCAATCTTATATGCAATCTTCTTAATCTGACGGATGGTAGAGAAGTAGATGTTCTGTGCAGGGAATACCATAGTGGCATCGCCCGAGTGAACACCGGCATACTCAACGTGCTCAGAGATAGCATACTCGATCACTTCGCCCTTGTCGGCTACAGCGTCGAACTCAATCTCCTTGGTCTCTGTCATAAACTTAGATACAACTACGGGGAACTCCTTTGATACCTCAGTAGCCATATTGAGGAAGCGATGCAGCTCCTCTTCGTCGTAGCAAACGTTCATCGCAGCACCTGAGAGTACGTATGATGGACGAACCAGTACGGGATAACCTACCTTGGCAACGAAGTCCTTTACATCATCAAACGAAGTAAGTGCCTGCCATGCTGGCTGGTCGATGCCAAGCTTATCAAGCATGGCCGAGAATTTGTCACGATTCTCAGCGCGGTCGATGTCGACTGGTGATGTGCCGAGTACTGGAACACCCTGACGATGCAACTTCATAGCCAGGTTGTTAGGAATCTGACCACCTACAGATACGATTACACCACGAGGCGACTCGAGTTCGATAACATCGAGCACACGCTCAAGTGAGAGCTCATCGAAGTACAGACGGTCGCACATATCATAGTCGGTAGATACTGTCTCTGGGTTGTAGTTAATCATGATAGACTTGTAACCCAACTTGCGAGCGGTGTTGATAGCATTAACCGAACACCAGTCGAACTCAACCGACGAACCAATGCGGTAAGCACCAGAACCGAGTACAACTACTGACTTCTCGTTGTTATAATAATTAATATCGTGTGCGGGTACATATTTCTCTCCTTCGGTATTGCCGAATGCTGGCACATGGGTATAAGTGAAGTAGAGATAGTTTGTAAGCTCAGGATGCTCTGAAGCTACGGTAGGAATACGCTTAACAGATGGCATGATACCCTTCTGCTTACGATACTTACGAACAGCCAGATTCTCCTTTTCCATATTTCCACCCTGTGGCTTCAATACGAAGCGTGCTATCTGGAAATCACTGAATCCGCAGCGCTTTACCTCAAGCAGCAACTCGTCGGGCAGTTCCTCAAGCTGATTGTACTTCAGCAACTCGTGCTTCAAGTCAACAATATGCTTCAGACGCTCCAGGAACCAAACGTCAATCTTAGTCAACTCCTCAATACGCTCAATGCTGTAACCATCCTCAAGTGCCTGAGCGATAGCAAAGATACGCAGGTCGGTTGGGTTGGCCAACTCCTCGTCAAGATTGTCGAACTTGGTGTGGTCGTTGCCTACGAATCCGTGCATGCCCTGACCAATCATACGCAGTCCCTTCTGGATCATCTCCTCGAACGAACGGCCGATTGACATAATCTCACCGACCGACTTCATCGATGAACCAATCTGACGGCTAACACCGGCAAACTTAGTAAGGTCCCAACGAGGAATCTTACAGATCATATAGTCGAGCTGTGGAGCAACATATGCTGAGCTGGTAGTACCCATCTCGCCAATCTGGTCGAGTGTGTAACCTAAAGCAATCTTAGCTGCAACGAAGGCGAGGGGATAACCAGTGGCCTTAGATGCCAGAGCTGACGAACGGCTCAGACGTGCATTGATCTCGATGATACGATAATCATTAGTCTCTGCGTTGAATGCGAACTGAATATTACACTCGCCCACGATACCCAGGTGCTTTACACACTTGATAGTGATATCCTGCAGCATCTTAACCTGCTCTTCGCGCAGTGAGCATGTTGGAGCTACTACGATACTCTCACCAGTGTGAATACCCAGTGGGTCGAAGTTCTCCATCGAAGCCACAGTGAAGCAACGGTCGTTAGCATCGCGTATGCACTCAAACTCGATTTCCTTCCAACCCTTCAGACTCTCTTCAACGAGAATCTGTGGAGCAAATGTAAAGGCAGACTCTGCAAGCTCGATGAACTTCTTCTCGTCTGGACAGATACCTGAGCCAAGACCTCCCAGTGCATAGGCCGAACGGATCATAATAGGGAATCCGATTTCGTGAGCAGCCTTAAGAGCATCTTCCATCGACTCTACTGCGTGAGATACGGGCACCTTCAGATCAACCTCGCCCAGTTTCTTAACAAACAGGTCGCGGTCCTCTGTGTTCATAATAGCCTCAACACTTGTGCCGAGCACTTCAACTCCATATTCCTTAAGAGTTCCGTTAAGGTAGAGTTCTGTTCCGCAGTTAAGTGCAGTCTGTCCACCGAATGCAAGCAGGATTCCGTCGGGACGTTCCTTCTTGATGATTTCGGTTACGAAGTGTGTATTTACAGGCTGGAAATACACTTTGTCTGCGATACCCTCACTAGTCTGGATGGTTGCGATGTTAGGGTTTACGAGTACACTCTTGATGCCTTCCTCACGAAGTGCCTTTAGAGCCTGAGAGCCAGAGTAGTCAAACTCTCCTGCTTGTCCGATTTTCAGGGCACCCGATCCGAGTACCAACACCTTTTTCAGTTCTTTTTTCATATTCGTATTGGGTTTATTTTGAAGATTGCTTAATATCGCGTGCAAAGATACGAAGAATAATTGAAACAGCCAAGAGTAACCAATACGAAAAATGAAAAAAAATGGGCTCATTTACTAAAAAATGAGCCCTAGTGATTGAAACGTTTATGAATATACGTTTTACTCGTAATAAGTGATGGTACGGGTCATCTCAATTTCCTGTCCCATCATGCTGGTCTTACGACTGATCCAGTTGCCTTTCTCGTCAAACTTGTAGTCGGTGAATACACTTTCCATCTCGTTGCCGCCCATGTTTACCTTCTGCGACTTAATCTGGCCGTTCTCATCGTAAACCATTGTGGTCTTGATTTCCTGTCCCATGGCGTTAACCGACTGGCTTACCAAGCGTCCGTTCTCCCATGCGAACTTCACTGTGGCTGTCTGGCCCATCACGCTCATTGTGGCGCTCTGGATGTAACCGTTCTCGTCGTACTTAGCGTCTGTAAGTCCTTCCTGACTCATCTTGCCATCCTTGGAAAACTCGGTGTTGCGTGGCATACCCATCATTGTCATCGAGATTGACTTTACTGCGCCTTTAGCCTCGTTAGCTTCAACGTCGTGGAAAACTGTCTGTGCCTGCATAGCAACTGTCATTGCCAGTGCGGCGATAATCATTGTTAATTTCTTCATTTTACTTTAAAGTTTATATTGGTTGTACATAATAGTTGAAAATACCGGGGACAAAGGTATAACTTTTTTTCGAAATAACAAAAATATTTCAGATTTTATTTGTATATTTGCACGTTCAATACAAGAAAAGATTTACAATGAATACCGAGATATTAAGTCAACTGAATGATAGTCAGCGAGTTGCGGTAGAATACTGCGACGGTGCCAGTTTGGTGATAGCTGGAGCCGGTTCGGGTAAGACACGAGTGCTGACATACAAGATAGCCTGGTTGCTGGAGCAGGGAATGAAGCCTTGGCAGATACTTGCGCTTACTTTTACCAATAAGGCAGCCCGCGAGATGAAAGACCGTATCGGCCGACTGGTAGGCGAGGAGCAGGCCCGATATCTACAGATGGGCACATTCCATAGCGTGTTTGCACGCATACTCAGAGCCGAGGCTGATAAGTTAGGTTATAACGCTAATTTTACTATCTACGATCAGACAGATGCCAGGTCGCTGGTCAAAAGCATTATCAAGGAGATGGGACTTGACGATAAGGTTTACAAACCATCATCGGTAGCCGATCGTATATCGCTGGCGAAGAACCACCTGCTATTGCCTCAAGCATATCAGCAGAGTGCCTGGGCTGCTGATGATGCCAGTCAGAAGCGTCCGCAGGTAGCTAATATATATATAAGGTACGCGGAAAGATGTCGTCAGGCAAATGCTATGGACTTCGATGATCTGCTGGTTCAGACATGGGTGTTGTTCCAGAATCACGAAGATGTTCGTCAGAAGTATGTAGACAAGTTTCACTTCGTATTGGTGGATGAGTACCAGGATACCAACTATGCTCAGCAGTCGATAGTTTATCAGTTGACCAAAGAGCGCCAGAAGGTATGTGTGGTTGGCGATGATGCGCAGAGTATCTACTCATTCCGTGGTGCTAACATCGAAAATATACTTAATTTCCAGAGTCAGTATAACGATGCCAAGTTGTTTAAACTTGAGCAGAACTATCGCTCTACACAGCTTATAGTGCAGGCTGCCAACTCGCTTATTCGTCGTAACGAACGACAGATACCGAAGAATGTATTTTCGGAGAATGAGCACGGTGAGCGACTGAAGCTTAAGCCTGCATATAGTGATCGTGAAGAAGCGATGATTGTCACGCAGGACATAAAGCGGATCAAGCGACATGACAACTGCAACTGGAGCGATTTCGCTATACTGTATCGTACTAATTCGCAGAGCCGAAGCTTTGAGGAACAGATGCGTAAGGACGGTATACCATATCGTATCTACGGCGGTCTGAGTTTCTATCAGCGCAAGGAGATCAAGGATGTGATAGCATACTTCCGACTGATAGCAAATCCCAACGATGAAGAGGCATTCAAGCGAATAATAAACTATCCAGCCCGTGGTATTGGCGATACTACTGTTGGCAAGATTATCCAGACTGCTCAGCGTTATGGTGTTAGTCTGTGGCAGGTCATCAAGGAGCCTGTGCTTTTCCCGATGGATGTGAGCAAAGGCACTATGACCAAGATACAGAACTTCCGCGAACTGATTGAGGGATGGATAGCACGTCTGCAGACAGAAGATGCTTATACGTTGGGACATGACATTATAATGTCGTCGGGTATAAGCAAGGATATATATAGCGGCAGAAATCCAGAAGATATCTCGCGCCAGGAAAACCTTGAAGAGTTCCTGAGTGGTATGCAAGACTTTGTTGAGAGTCGTCGTGAAGAGGATATGGGCGACGAGGTTTACCTGCCTGATTTCCTGCAGGAAGTAGCATTGCTTACCGATCTGGACAGCGATGATGGCGACTCTAATGATAAAGTGGTGCTGATGACTATTCACTCGGCTAAGGGACTTGAATTCCAAACGGTTTTCGTAGTTGGTCTCGAAGAGAATATCTTTCCATCACCGATGTGCACCAATTCTATGCGTGAGCTCGAAGAAGAGCGCCGATTGCTGTATGTAGCAATCACGCGTGCAGAGAAACACTGCATTCTTACCTGTGCGCAGAACCGTTTCCGTTATGGACGTATGGAATATGATACACCATCGCGTTTTATACGTGATATTGATCCCGAACTGCTCGAAGTACAAGGTGAAGCGGGTGGGGGCGACACACCATTTGGATCTGCCAATCGCCAGGCCTATAACCGCTACGATGGCGGTGCATATGGCACAGGCAAGACAGGCGGTTATAGCCGTAGTAGCCGATATGAGAGCGAAAGTCCTGAGTGGATGCAGAATCCACGTCCGGTTGCATCGCAATTCAAGGCAGATCCCAAGCCTCGTGCAGTTGCCCCACGTCAACCCGAGAAGCCTGTCAATCCATTCGGTGCTAACTTCAAGCGTGTATATAATGCTGTGGCTCCACGCCCAATGGCATCCGACCCAAGCGCCAGCGATCTGCGCGAGGGAGCACGTATAGAGCATCAGCGCTTTGGTGTTGGAACAGTTGTACGTATAGAGGGCACCGGCGAGAATACCAAAGCTACAGTTGAGTTCCGCAATGCTGGTACAAAACAACTGCTGCTTAAGTTTGCCAAATTCAAGATTATAGGATAAAAAAATTAGAGCGACTCATCATCGGGTCGCTCTATTTGTCTTTTACCGGCTTTGGGCAGATGTTTCTTCTTTCGGATCCACGCAGCCTTACGTGCCTCGTAATCCTCATGATGTTTCTCTAAATATCCGTCAGCCATAAGCACAATCAGTCTTTAAACTTAGCATATATCACCTTTACCTCGATAGGTGAGTTAGCACCACCGACTAGTTTCGTACTCGATAGTCCCATATTGTGCTGTACGCTCGAAATGGTAGATGTGGTAGTTCCGTAACTGTTTGTCGAATACTTTATGGTAGTCGAAATAGGTACCAGCACCACCTTGTTCCAGTTTGGATGATTTGCCACCCAGTTAGGATCGCTCTTCAGCCCCTCGGCTTTCTCGCGTACCATCAGTGTAACCAGGTTGCCGATATTGCTGAATGTGTAGGCATTGTTCGAACTGAGTGCTGACGCATACGAACTCTTGTAGTCGTATATCACCTGATTCTCGAAGAATGTGTACAGACTGTCCTTGTGAACCATCAGCAGATTAGTAGGAGCACCGATTCTGTATTTGTTGGCAGTAACATCTGTGTTCTCGCGCATAAAGTTTACGCTTACTTGCAGCAATGAGTCGTTGGCGTGAGCTTGAGTTATCTCATCTATAGGCAGAGTAACCTCGGTAAATATGCCGGCAGGCGACTTGATGTATGTGCAACTGTTGTCATTTACCAACTTCTCGAGTGCTCCGCGGTCGTTGGTTATATGTGTAGTCTGCATAACCTCTGGAGTGGTAGCAAGGTAGAGCGATGTCTTGGTAGAAGTACCGCTTTTGTCGAAGTTGTAATAGATATTAATTGTTACAGAGAACACATTTGCCATCACACCCAAACCATCGGTAATCTCGAAGTTGAATCCAGGACAAACGTTGTGTACAAACCAGTATGAGTTCTGGAAGTATTCAGGATGCTCATAGTATGTACGCATCACGTATGTACCATAGTTCTTATATGTCTTACCATCCTTAGCCTTATATGGCATGTTCATTGGTATACGTATGCGGTCGTAATATCCACTATCAGAAGATGTGCCTTGCTTGCTGATATTCGTCTGCAGCGAAGCCAAAGCATCTCTAGCGTTAGTAAGGTCACGCATCGAGAACATCTTATTTACCTCCAGACCGCCATTGCGGATATAACCATTCTTCTTCAGATCGAAGTTGCTGTAATGTGTATATGCTTCGTCAATGGGCTTATCAAGCTCAGTCATTCGCATTTTCATTGCAGCAAGTGTATCTCCGTATGTGGTGGAGTATTTAATAAAGAGTGAAATCTCACATGAGTCGGCAACTACCTCACCGTCTTCCTTGCTCAGCATCTCGTCAACACTTGGCAGTTCGAAACCCTCAATCATGTTAAACTGAGCCATAATGTCGCTCTTAACATACGAGTTGGTCTCGGGATCTTTAACCACTCCGAAGTAGCGGTCGGGATTATGAGTGTAAACCGAGTCGGCAAAGATAGATCTTGATGTAGCGCTGTATGAACCTGTAGAGAATACCAGTTTGTCGGTATCATTAGTGATCGACGAACCGATATACTCGGTATCTTCGCTACAAGAAACCATTGCCATTGCGGTTACTGCAATCGCTGTAAACAATCTTAGTTTCATTATGAATGTATTATCTTAGTTCAATACTTATTCGTTCTCGTCGGGAAAGAGTGACTCGTAGAATGTCTCGTAGGCATCGGCAAAGTCTTCATTGTATCCCAGCACGGGTATGTTCTTGCCTGCGGCAAAGTCAACCAGCGACTTCTCTACATCGGGAGCTGCCTGGATAACGCCGTCGCTGTAGTCGATAGCAAGTTTGCTAAGCTCGTCGAAGTCGAACTGATCCTTATAGTCGCCCAGCAGATCAGCCTTAGCATCGCGGAACTCTACAAACTGCTTGAAATCGCCAGCAAAACTATCCTTAAGTGTCTTGCTGTACAGCGAAGTAACCACCTTGGCGTCTGCAAACGAAGGCTCGTCACGATAAGCTGTCTTAACGTAGAAAGGCACCACGCTGCTCATCCATCCCTGACAGTGGATGATATCAGGCACCCAGCGCAGCTTCTTAACTGTTTCGAGCACGCCACGTGCAAAGAATATAGCTCTTTCGCCATTGTCCTCATACTCCACACCGGCTTCATCACGCTCAATCAGTCGCTTGCCAAAGTAGTCATCGTTATCGATGAAGTAAACCTGCACACGAGCAGACTGGATTGATGCAACCTTAATGATCAATGGATGATCGGTGTCGTTAATGATAAGGTTCATACCCGAGAGTCGAATAACTTCGTGCAACTGACCACGACGCTCATTGATGTTACCCCATTTAGGTGTAAAGGTACGGATCTCATGACTACGCTCCTGCATAGTCTTTGGAAGGTCTTTTCCCATGAGCGACAAAGCGTTGTCGGGAACGTAAGGAGTAATCTCCTGATTGATAAATAATATCTTTTTCTTAGCCATCTTAGATGATTTTACCATGCAAAGGTACTAATTATTTTGCACAAAATCGCCAATCTGTGCTCGTTTTTAGCAAAAATTAGGCACTTTTGGGCCGTTTTTTTAGTTTCTTTTTCGCTTTTTATAATAAAAAGGTGTGAAAACGTGATTAAACGTACCTCTGGATGAGTGCCACAAAACGTTCTCCGTATTTGCCTTTTTTATGCTCTCCGATGCCCGAAATATTACCAAACTGGTCGAGCGAAGTCGGTTTGATGGTAGCAAGCGAGTGTAGCACTTTGTCGCTGAAGACGATGTAAGGAGGGAACCCTTCTTCCTCGGCACATTGTTTTCTGAGTACCCGCAGTGCCTCGAACAGTTTCGGGTCTTCGATGCCAGTAGTAGGGGGTAGCCCTGGTATAGTAATGGTAGGTATCTCCAGTCGCAGTTTGGGCTTCTTCTTCGGTGCCTCTTTCGCACTATGGTCGATAACGCACAGCTCGGCCTTTTTTCTGCCGTACAGCACGTCCTCGCCAATTTCGGTCACCTTCACCTTATTACCATCGTTATAAGCTATCTCGATGTATCCCATCTGTAGCATCTGCAGCAGATAGTCGTTCCAGTCATTCACACTTACATCATGTCCCACACCGAATGTCTTCAGCTGGTCGTATCCGTGTTTTACGATGCTTGGCGAGCGCATACCCTTAAGTATCTCAACGATAGTCGACACGCGTATCTCTTCATTACATCGCTTGGCAGCACTCAGCGCCATCTGCACATATTTTGTGCCATCGAATCTCTGTGGCGGATTCTCGCATACGTCGCAATTGTCGCAGTCATGATCAGTCTGCTCACTGAAGTAGTTTAGCAGTATTCTGCGGCGGCAAACGTTCGATTCTGCATACTCCTGCATGCGTTTCAGCTTGTCCATATTCACGTCCTGCTGTCCGCTCTGTCGGGCGAACTCTGTCAGTTGGATTATGTCAGCAAGCGAGTAGAACAGCACCGTGTCGGCAGGCGCACCGTCACGTCCGGCTCTACCTATCTCCTGATAGAAACTCTCAATGCTTTTGGGCATATTATAGTGTATCACCCAGCGCACATTACTCTTATCGATACCCATCCCAAAGGCGATGGTGGCACACACCACAAGCAACTGGTCGTTCTTGAACAGCTCCTGTGTCTTACTGCGTTCTGCATTCGACATACCTGCGTGATAAGCTGCAGCGTTGATTCCCTTTTTACGCAGGTCGGCAGCCACCTTCTCAGTGTTCTTTCTGCTCAGACAGTAGATAATTCCGGCGTCATTGGGGCGTGCTTTGATAAAGTTGATGATGAAGTGCATTTTCTCGGCACTTTTATATCCTCGTTTTACCGACAGACTGAGGTTGGGACGATCGAAGCTCGATACAAACTCGCGCGCGTTCTTTAATTTCAATTGTTCTATGATGTCGTGTCGTGTAATTTTGTCAGCCGTAGCCGTCAGAGCCATCACTGGCACGTCGGGGAATTTCTCGCGGAGCACACCTAACTGAGTATACTCAGGTCTGAAGTCGTGTCCCCACTGACTTATACAGTGAGCCTCGTCGATAGCAAAGAGCGAAATATTGAGGTTCTTGAGTAGATAGTCCATTTCAAGCATCAGTCTCTCTGGCGAAATATACAATAGCTTTATCTGTCCGCTTACGCATTTCCTACGGATTATGGTATCAATAGCAGGATCGTTGCCACTGTTCAGAGCTTCTGCCTCGATACCGTTTGCTCTTAGTGCTTCCACTTGGTCTTTCATCAGACTGATTAGAGGTGAAATTACTATCGTAATTCCTGACAATGTGAGCGCTGGAATCTGGTAGCATATGCTCTTGCCACCACCCGTAGGCATTAGCACCAAGGCATCGTTTCCGCCTATCACGTGCCTTATTATTTCTTCTTGATTTTCTCGAAATGAATTATAACCAAAATATTGTCTTAAAACGCTTAAAATATCCATAAAAAAGAAAATTTTCGGCAAAGGTAATGTTTTTTTTGCAATTTTTCTGCATTTTTCATTGCTAATTCAAAAAAACTTCATAACTTTGCACAACAATAATAATACAAAAGGCAAAATGGCAAAGTACAACATTACAGAAAAGAAGGAAAAAGAGGCAGCTTACAGAAGTCTTGTAAGCCCCAAGATGATGGATGAGATGCAGGAAAAAATCATGAACATCATCGTGATGCAGAAGAAGTATCGTGATAAGGACTATTCTGCTAAGAAACTCGCCGAAGATTTAGGCACAAATACCCGCTACATTTCAGCAGTCGTTAATGTACGTTTCCATATGAACTATACTTCATTTGTAAATAAGTACAGAATCGACGAAGCTATGACAATCCTCGTTGACAAGCGTTATCAGGATCTCCGTATGGAGGAGGTAAGCGACATGGTAGGTTTTGCTAACCGCCAGTCGTTCTATGCTTCGTTCTTCAGAGTGATGGGTATGACCCCACGTGATTACCGTCTGGAGCACCTTAAGCAGCATCCTGCTATGCAGAAGGTAGATAAGCCTAAGGCTAAGCCTGGACGCAAGCCCAAGAAGGCTACTGTCAAGAAGACCACGGCTAAGAAGACAACAGCAAAGAAGTCTACAACTAAGTAAGAAGGGCAAGTAATCAGTGAAATTTAACTATCAAGATGAGCGTTTTGCCGACTTGCAAATGCTCAGGTATCGTTTGAACGGATTTGAAAAGCTTTCGCTACAGCAGAAGACTCTGGTTTATTACTTGTCGAAGGCAACCCTGTTTGGACGAGACATTACATTCGATCAGTTCGGTAAATACAACCTCCGCATCCGCAAGATGTTGGAGGTTGTATATGTTGATATGAATATATCACACGACACCGAAGAATTCAAGGCTTTAGAGGTATATCTTAAGCGAGTATGGTTCTCAAGCGGCATACATCACCACTATGGTTGTGAGAAGTTCGAGCCGGGATTCACGTCCGATTATCTGCGCAACGTTTTACATCAGGTCGATGCATGCAAGTTACCGTTGAAATCGGGCGAAACCGTCGATGAAATGTGCAATGAGCTGTTTCCTGTCATCTTTGATGATAAGGTGATGACCAAGCGTGTCAATCAGGCCGATGGCGACGACCTGCTGCTTACGTCGGCATGCAACTTCTACGATGGGGTAACCCAGGCCGAGGCCGAGGCTTTCTACGAGCAGCAGAAGCAAACAGAAAAGACTCCCGACACACCACCATCATACGGACTGAACTCAACTCTGGTTAAGGAGGATGGGGTAGTAAAGGAACTGGTTTGGAAGGCTGGCGGCAAGTATTCTAATGCAATACACCATATTATATATTGGTTGGACAAGGCACTGGGTGTGGCTGAGAATGAACAGCAGAAGAAAGTAATATCTACGCTGATAAGTTATTATAAAACAGGCGATTTGCGACAATTTAATAAATATTCTATTGAATGGCTCAAAGAGCACGATTCTGCTATCGACTTTATCAACGGATTCATCGAGGTCTACGGCGATCCACTTGGACTCAAGGGCTCATGGGAAGGCCTGGTAGAGTATATCGACGAAGAAGCCACCCATCGCACTCAGACCATCAGTAAAAATGCTCAATGGTTCGAAGATCATTCGCCTGTCGACCCACGATTCCGTAAACCGGTAGTCAAGGGAGTATCGGCCAATGTGATCTGTGCAGCCATGCTTGGGGGCGACGAGTATCCTGCCACCGCCATTGGCATCAATCTGCCTAATGCCGACTGGATACGCGCCCAATACGGTAGTAAGAGCATTACCATCAGCAATATCACCGATGCTTACAATAAGGCGTCGAAGGGAAGTGGTTTCAAGGAGGAGTTTGTTATCGACCAGGATACCATGGCACTTATTGATAAATATGGTGATGTATGCGACGATCTGCATACCGACCTGCACGAGTGCCTGGGCCATGGTAGCGGTCAGCTGCTTCCTGGTGTCGATCCCGATTCGCTCAAGGCGTATAGCAGCACGATAGAAGAGGCGAGAGCCGACCTGTTCGGACTGTATTACATTGCCGATAAAAAACTGGTGGAACTTGGTCTTGTGCCCGATGAAAAGGCATATCAGTCGCAGTATTATACCTATATGATGAACGGACTGATGACTCAGCTTATCCGCATCACACCAGGCAACCAACTCGAAGAAGCCCACATGCGCAACCGTGCGCTGATAGCCCACTGGTGCTATGAGAATGGTGATGCTATTAAACTGGTAAAGCGCGATGGCAAAACCTACGTTGAAATCACCGATTATGTCGAGTTGAGATCACTCATTGCCCGACTGCTAGCCGAGATTCAGCGCATCAAGAGCGAGGGCGACTACGAAGCTGCACGCGCTATGGTAGAGCGTTATGCCGTCAAAGTAGATCCTGAACTGCATGCCGAGGTACTTGAGCGATACAAGAAGCTGAACCTGGCCCCATACAAGGGATTTATTAATCCTCAGCTGTTGCCGGTTTACGATGAAAACGGCGAAATCTGCGATATTACCGCAAACTATGGCGAAAGTTATTCACACCAGATGTTGCGTTATAGCGCAGAGTATGGCACGCTGATTTAGATTAAACATTAAAGATTAAACATTAAACATTATACTTTAGGAATAATGGATTTAAACCAACAGATAAAAGAGATTAAGCAATCATTCCGCCTGATGATGGACGGAATGGTTGCCACCTCTATGCGCCAGAAGGGCGTTGACTACAAACTTAATTGGGGTGCCACACTGCCAAGGTTAAGAGGTAAAGCAGAAGAACTGAAACAAATGTTTAATGTTTCATGTTTAACGTTTAATCAATACGACCTTGCCATTGCTCTGTGGAAAGAGAATGTACGCGAATGCAAGATATTGGCCACAATGATAATGCCAGCCGACCAGATGCTGCCCGAGGTAGCAGATATATGGATGGAGCAGACCGATGCTCAGGAGATAGCCGAGCAGGCTGCATTCAACCTCTATCAGTATCTGCCATACGCAGCCGAAAAGGCATACACATGGATGGCATCTGATAAGGAATTATATCAGCTTTGCGGTTTCCATATCCTTTCGCGACTGTTTATGAACGGTCAGGAGCCCAACGAGCGTGGCATCAACGAGTTTATTGATCAGGCATTGGCTGCACTTCAGGGCGACAGTCTGATGGTTCGTAAAGCCGCCATGAATACCATGCTTCGTTTCTCAGAACTTGGATTAGTATACACTCGTCTTGCAAAAAGTGCATTAAAACAGGTTAATTTGGATTTTTTATAAATAATGTTTCTTTTATCTGCGGGAAAATGTGTACCTTTGTGCGGTTTTCGTGAGAGAGTCAGATGAAAGAAAGTGTAATAGCTGCCGCAGAAAGGCTTTTGGACAACTATCTTGAGATGAATAATCATCGCAAGACTCCTGAGCGTTACAGCATCCTTAGGGCCATCTACAGCATAAACGGGCACTTTACTATCGAGGAACTTAAGGCGCGATTGGCACAAGACATGGATTTCCCTGTTAGCAGGGCCACACTTTACAACACGCTAAATCTGTTTCTTACTCTTCGTCTGGTGGTTCGCCACCGCTTTCAGGGCTCAACCAAGTACGAGGCATGCTACGACAGTCAGAGCCATTGCCACCAGATATGTTCGGTGTGCGGCAAGGTCACAGAGATCAAGTCGGCCGAGATAATCGAGGCAGTCGAGAATCTTCGACTTAAGCGCTTCCGCAAGGACGGATTTGCTCTCTACATCTATGGTATCTGCAGCACGTGCCAGGTTAAGATGACCAAACGCAAGAAGACAAGTGGATCAAAAAGTAATAACAAGAATACAACTGAAAAATGAACAAAGGTAAAGTTGACGTCCTGCTCGGTTTGCAGTGGGGCGATGAAGGTAAAGGTAAGGTGGTTGATGTACTCACCCCTAAGTACGATGTAGTTGCCCGTTTCCAGGGTGGTCCTAACGCAGGCCATACACTGGAGTTTGAGGGACAGAAGTATGTACTTCGTTCAATCCCATCAGGTATTTTCCAGGGCGACAAGGTTAACATTATCGGTAACGGTGTGGTTCTGGCTCCAGACCTGTTCATGGAGGAGGCCAAGGCTCTCGAGGCCAGCGGTCATGAGCTGCGCAGCCGTCTGCACATCTCAAAAAAGGCCCATCTTATTATGCCTACCCATCGCGTGCTCGATGCTGCATACGAGGCTCAGAAGGGTAAGGACAAGGTAGGTACTACCGGTAAGGGTATTGGTCCTACTTATACCGATAAGGTAAGTCGTACCGGTCTGCGTGTAGGCGATATCCTCGAGAACTTCGAGGAGAAGTACGCTAAGGCAAAGGCTCGCCACGAGGCTATCCTTAAGTCGCTCAACTTTGATTATGATATCGCTGAGGTCGAGAAGAAGTGGCTCGAGGGTATTGAGTATCTTCGTCAGTTCCCGATTGTTGATTCAGAGCACGAGATCAACAACCTGCTCAAGAGCGGCAAGAGCGTACTCTGCGAAGGTGCTCAGGGCACCATGCTCGATGTTGACTTCGGTTCATATCCATTTGTAACATCATCTAACACCATCTGTGCAGGTGCATGCACAGGTCTTGGTATCGGTCCTAATAAGATTGGCGACGTTTACGGTATCATGAAGGCTTACTGCACACGTGTAGGAGCTGGTCCATTCCCCACAGAGCTGTTCGATGAGACTGGCAAAAAGATTCGCGACCTGGGCCACGAGTACGGTGCTGTTACCGGTCGTGAGCGTCGTTGCGGTTGGATCGACCTTGTAGCACTTAAGTATTCTATCATGGTCAACGGTGTTACCCAGCTCATTATGATGAAGAGCGACGTGCTCGACGGATTCGATACCATCAAGGCTTGCGTAGCTTATAAGCAGAACGGTCAGGAGATCGACTACTTCCCATATAACATCGAGGACGGCATCGAGCCTGTATATCAGGAGCTGCCAGGTTGGAAGACCGACATGACCAAGTTTACTAGCGAAGATCAGTTCCCCAAGGAGTTTAGCGACTATATCTCATTCTTAGAGAAGCAGTTAGAGACTCCTATTTCAATTATCTCTATAGGTCCAGACCGCGACCAGACTATTGTAAGAAAGAAGTAATAAATGGCACAGAAACCAAGTATACCCAAAGGAACCCGCGACTTTTCGCCATTGGAGATGGCGAAGCGCAATTATATTTTCGACACTATCAAGCAGGTGTATCAGCTCTACGGCTTTCAGCAGATAGAGACCCCTGCCATGGAGACCCTCGGCACACTGATGGGCAAATATGGCGAAGAGGGCGACAAACTGCTGTTCAAGGTGCTCAACTCTGGCGATTACCTCTCGAAGGTTACACCCGAGGAGTTGGCCGAGCGCAATTCGCTGCGCCTTGCTGCAAAACTCTGCGAGAAGGGCCTTCGCTATGATCTTACAGTGCCCTTTGCCCGCTACGTGGTGATGCACCGCGAGGAGTTGCAGCTCCCATTCAAGCGTTACCAGATGCAGCCAGTATGGCGTGCTGACCGCCCACAGAAGGGCCGTTATCGTGAGTTCTGGCAGTTTGATGGCGACATTGTAGGCTCTGATTCACTGCTCAACGAGGTTGAGTTGATGCAGATTGTCGACACCGTATTCAGCCGTTTCGGCGTACGTGTGCAGATTAAGATCAACAACCGCAAGATACTCACCGGTATTGCCGAGGTTATCGGTGCTGCCGAAAAGATCGTAGATATTACCGTAGCTATCGACAAGCTCGATAAGATCGGTCTCGACAACGTCAATCAGGAGCTCCGCGAGGATGGCTTGTCTGACGAACAGATCGAGAAACTACAGCCCATCATCTCGCTCGAAGGCACCAACGATGAGAAACTGAATACCATTGCTGAGGTACTGGCCGCCAGCGAGATTGGTATCAAGGGCGTAGAGGAGACTCGTTTCATCCTCGACACATTGAAGGCACTCGGACTTAAGAACGAGATACAGCTCGACCTTACACTGGCACGTGGTCTCAACTACTATACCGGTGCCATCTTCGAGGTTAAGGCGCTCGACGTTCAGATCGGTTCTATCACTGGTGGTGGTCGTTACGACAATCTCACCGGCATCTTCGGCATGCCAGGAATCTCTGGTGTAGGTATCAGCTTCGGTGTAGACCGTATATTCGACGTGCTCAATGCACTCGACTGCTATCCAAAGGATGCTACCAACGGCACCCAGCTGCTGTTCATCAACTTTGGCGACAAGGAGACTGCCTACTGTCTGCCATTCGTGGCTAAGGCTCGTGAGGCCGGTATCCATACCGAGATATTCCCCGATTCAACTAAGATGAAGAAGCAGATGTCGTATGCTAACGCCAAGCAGATACCTTTCGTAGCACTGGCTGGCGAAAATGAGATGGCCGAAGGCAAGCTCACTCTGAAGAATATGGAATCAGGCGAGCAGAATCTCGTAACTATTGATGAAATCATTAAGACGATTCTTGCGTAATCGTTGATATAACTTATCAATCCCCCTCCGTTGTGTTGGAGGGGGATTTCTACTAAAACAATTAAAACAATGAAAAGATTATCGTTATTATTCCTTCTGGGCGGATTATTGCTTCTTATGGCGATGACTCCCGATAGAACCACAACCATCTTTGTGATTGGCGACTCTACAGCTGCCAATAAGGATACCACAGGCGGCAAGCAGGAACGCGGGTGGGGCATGATGCTCCAGGACTGCTTCGATGCCGACTATATCGTAGTGGATAATCATGCTGTAAACGGTCGCAGTTCAAAGAGCTTTATCGACGAAGGCCGTTGGGACAAGGTGCTCGCTAAGATTAAGCCAGGCGACTATGTCATCATACAGTTTGGTCATAACGACGAGAAACCACAGCCTGCACGCCACACCGAACCAGGTTCTACGTTCGATGACAATCTGGCCAAGTATGTACGCGAGACACGCGAGCACGGCGGAATACCAGTACTGATGAATGCAGTGGCACGCCGCGACTTCTTTATCCAGACACCCGCTAACGATGATGATGAGAAATTGCGTAACACCACCTTCAAGGATGGTGGCAATCGTAAGGAAGGACCTACTCTTAACGACACGCACGGACTGTATCGTGTGGTTCCCATGGACGTAGCGCACTACATGAAGTGTCACTTTGTGGATGCCAACAAGATTACCAGCGACCTTGAGCAGAGTCTTGGCACCGAGGGGTCTAAGGCGCTCCACATGTGGTTCCTGCCCGGTCAGGAGCCCAGCGAGCCTCAGGGCAAACAAGACAATACACATTATAATAAGTATGGTGCCCGTGTTGTTGCCAATTTGTTGGCCGATGCACTCTGCGTAGAGATACCTGTGTTGAGCAAATATCGAAAAAAATAGCGCAAAATTGCAATATTTTGAAATAAATCCTGCAAAATGCTTGCGGGATTTATTTTTTATTCTTATATTTGCCGACGTAAGTACAATTAACTCATTTAATAACTAAACAAATATTATTATGACAAAGAAATTTATTTGCGCTGTATGTGGTTATATCTACGAAGGCGAGAATCCCCCCGAGAAGTGTCCAATCTGTAAGGCTCCTGCATCTAAGTTCTCTGAGCTTAAGGACGATGCCGACATGACTTATGCCACCGTTCATAAGATTGGCGATGGCAAGCCCGAGGGTGTATCAGACGAGATGATCAACGACCTGCGTGCACACTTCAACGGTGAGTGCGGCGAGGTAGGTATGTATCTGGCTATGGCACGTCAGGCTGATCGCGAGGGTTATCCTGAGATTGCCGAGGCATTCAAGCGCTATGCATTCGAGGAGGCCGACCACGCTTCACGCTTTGCTGAGCTACTGGGCGAGTGCGTATGGGACACCAAGACCAATCTGGAGAAGCGTGCTGCTGCCGAGGCTGGTGCTTGCGAGGATAAGTTCCGTATTGCCAAGAACGCTAAGGCTGCCGGTTTCGACGCTATCCACGACACAGTTCACGAGATGGCTAAGGACGAGGCTCGCCATGGTGCTGGTTTTGCCGGACTGCTCAAGCGCTATTTTGGCAAGTAAGCTACACAATAAATCAAAGATTTATCCGTTTTATCATTAGATGAAACGGATATTCTTTTTTCTCATAACGATACTTGCCTTTGTGGCATGTGCTGATGATGACTCATTCTCGTCGTCGTCCGCTTTGCGAATAGACTTCCCGGCCGACACCATCCAACTCGACACGGTGTTCAGTCGTACAGCCTCGTGCACCTATTCATTCTGGGTTCACAATCGCAACAACTCTGGCATTAGGATGCAGAGCGTACGCCTTAAGCGCGGCAACCAGACAGGTTTCCGTGTCAATGTCGACGGCATATACCTCGACAATGCCAAGGGTTCGCAGACCAACGAGATCGAAATTCGCAAGAACGATAGTATCCTGGTGTTTGTAGAGATCACTCCCTACGAGACCCACAGCGATGAGCCGGTGTCGATTACCGACCATTTGGTGTTCCAGTCCGAAGGCGGCACCGAGCAGAGCATTTGCCTGCAGGCATGGGCATGGGACGCTGTTAAACTGTACTCGCCAGTAATCGAGACCGACTCGGTGATAGAATCTGTAAAACCACTTGTGATTTATGGCGATTTCACCGTTGCTGAGGGCGCTCATCTCACCATCCGAAACACCACGCTCTACTTCCACGATGCATCCGGTATGAACGTTTACGGCACGCTGCTGACCGACAACTGCACCATGCGTGGCGACCGACTGGACCGCATGTTCTCATACCTGCCTTACGACCGTGTGCCAGGGCAGTGGAAGGGTGTTCGATTTTATGAAAGTTCATGTGATAACGTATTGATTAATACGCAGATACGAAATTCTTACGAAGGATTGGTTTGCGATTCTGCAGCTATCGATTCTACCAGCTTCCGACTGTTTATGCAGCAGTGCGTGGTACATAACACTCAGGGCAATGCCGTACAGCTTAGTAATACTCACGCCCGATTAGAGAACTGTCAACTGTCAAACGCTCAGGGCGACTGCCTGCATATTGACGGTGGAATCGTCGAAATCTCGTATTGCACACTGGCCCAGTTCTATCCGTTCACGGGTGGTCGCGGTGCAGCTCTGTATATCACCAATCATCATCCCCTGCTAGCTCTTAGTTGTGTAGGCTCTATACTTACCGGCTATGACGATGATGTGCTGATGGGCAATCGCATTGGCGACGAAACACCGTTTAATTTCACATTCAGTCAGTGCCTGCTGCGCACACCTGCTGATGATGATACTGACCATTTCAACGACATTATCTGGGAATCGCCCAAAGATTCTATTCAAGGAAAAGCACATTTCATCAAGGTTGATGAAGACAACCTTGATTACGATTTCCACCTCGACTCATTGTCGACGGCAGTTGGATTGGGATGTTACCGTTAGAATTTATCGAATGTCAGTGGCATCAGTTCCTTGATACCATCTATCACGTACACGTACTTCTTTCCATATAGAAGTATACGTATAGGCGCGCCTGCGCGGGTTTCCGATTCTATTATCACCTGTCGGCACGATCCGCACGGACCTACTGGCTCTTCCTCCAGCTCGCCGTGAGTGCCACGTGCTGCAATGGCCAGCATGCGTACAGGCTGGTCGGGATACTGGGCTCCGGCTGCAAACAGTGCAGTGCGCTCAGCACAGAGTCCCGAAGGATAGGCCGCATTCTCCTGATTGCAACCTATTATCTCCACACCATTATCCAGTCTCACTGCGGCACCTACACAGAATTTAGAGTAGGGTGCATAGCTGCGGCTAGTGCCCTCGATGGCCAGTTCCACCAAGT